>Ga0315298_1000855_pt1 | contig 58293 bp, 58 predicted proteins | sample WHS_1_MG_FD_203077 | JGI IMG/M metagenome (GOLD analysis project Ga0315298, IMG submission 203077) | Extremophilic microbial mat communities from Washburn Hot Springs, YNP, Wyoming, USA - WHS_1_MG | ecosystem: Environmental > Aquatic > Thermal springs > Hot (42-90C) | place: USA: Wyoming... | reverse complement strand
GCGATGAACTCTGTAGGTATTCAATATAATTATGTTCCTTCTGGTTCGTTTCTTTATTTTAGGTTAGGTGAAAGAAGAAAGTTGCTTGTTCAAAATTATTATTCTCCTTCAAAGGTTGAAAGTTTCTCGGAATTAGACCAAGCTGTCGACGCTGTTAAATTCGCTTTGATGTATTCAATTGAAAAGAATCTTGAAGGCGTAAGAAATGCAGCGCTATCTTTCTCTGGAGGACTAGACTCGGCTATTTTAGCTAGACTCGCTATGGAGCATTCTAATTTAACTTTGATTACAGCTTCTGTAGGGCGATCACATGATTTAATTCGAGCGAAGGAAGTAGCAACCTTGTTTCCTTTAGAACACATTATCATAGATATCAACGAGAACATGTTAGCAAAAAGGTTTGCGTCGCTGAAGACGGTCTTTGGGAAAGAGAATGTAATGAATATGTCGATTGCTATTTTATTTAATTTAGTTGCTGAAGAAGCCTCTAACTTAGGTTTGGGTTATTTGATAGTTGGGCAGGGTGCTGATGAGCTTTTTGGAGGATACAGAAGATACGTTGAGGTGGTCAATAAAGACGAATCGATGCTTGGCAGTGCTCTTAGAAACGATTTCCACGACCTGCACTCAAAGATAATATCACGCGATGAAACTGCGATTTCTATGTTCGCAGACCCAATAATGCCCTATTTGAACCGGAAGGTAGCAGAAGTTGCTTCCCGTATTCCTCCAAAGTTTAAAGTGGAGCGGGTAAGTGGTAATAGAAAAGTTGCTTTAAGAGCGGTTGCTGAAAACCTCGGCTTACCAGAGGATGTATTCCACTACCCTAAGAAAGCCATGCAGTACAGCAGTGGGGTTCAAAAAAGCCTTTTAAAGACTATTATGAAAACTGATTTATAGACTCTGTAAACTCTATTTACTTAGACGGTTCTTTGGTTTACGTGCTGTCCTCATTCCATTACTGTCATGACTTCTTCTAAAGGAAGTTTAGGTGGTGAATTATGTAACTCCTTTGGATATCCTATCGGAATTATCGCTACAACTTCTTCATCTCTAGAAAGGTTGATCAGCCCTTTAAGTTCTTCTTTTTTAAAGTTACCCACCCAACAGGCACCTAACCCAAAGTTTACTGCCGATAATAGGAGGTTTTCTACCGCTGCCCCTGTGCATAATAGTCCTTGGTCTCTACCGTCTTCACCGATTCTAGCCACAAGATATCGCGGTGTAAAATAGACTATGATGAGCGCTGGGGCTGTCTTTATCCACAGTTGTGGAGGGCTATCTTTAACAAGTCCTGAGTAAGTTGTATTTGCTACCTTTTCTATTAAGTCTTTATTCTTAACCACAAGGAACTGCCAAGGTTGTAGGTTGGCTGGTGATGGCGCTTTAGAAGCATGTTCAACTATTTTGCTAAGAACGCTGTCTTCCACCTTTCTCTCTTCAAATGATCTTATGCTTTCCCTACTACTAACCACTTCATTAAAGTCCATTATTTGTCAGGCTTTTCACTGAATTGTGGTTTTTAAGTTTTATTATATATGGGAATGCCCTAACTTATTCTGTTCTAGAACTTTTCTAGAAGTATAGGGTTATATAACTTATGGTTCAAATGTTGTTGTCCAATGATGGCTATAAAATCAAAGAAATTTTGGTCTGTAATGATAGTCTTTCTATTAGTGTTGCCTCCGTTATCTGCTACATATGCCTTGAAAGGGTCAGATCCTATAAAAGTGGAAGAAAAGGCCGGTTTTAAAATAATATACAATGGAGTAATTAACGTAGCTGTCCCTTCTAATGGCACCAAACCGATGTTTTTTTGGTGGAGCTACGAGGATAACTCTACCATATATCATATGAAATATGATGGGATAGCTGAGTCTTGGCTAACTGGCCAGTTTAGACACGTTCTAATGATAGATGATAGTAAAAATTATACCGAACAAATTTTAAAATTATTTGAAAACACCAGTCTCATCGAAAGCCCTGATCAAGAAGAAGTTTCAAAAAATTTAGATGCCTTGAACAATAAGGTTAAAGAACTTTCTAAAGGCATGCAGAAATTAGATGTAGATTCAATATCCCAAATCGTTGGCGCCCTGTCTAAAGAAGTAAGCTTATGGCAAGATCCAGAAGTTAAATACAAACTGCTGGATGACCTAAAAAGTCTAGAAGCCAAAGTAATAGAATTCAAGAACATTCTTAACAATGGGAAACCAAGCAATGCTGTCGAGCTCCGCAAGATCTTAGATCAAATAATGAGCCTTAGTGAAAATATAACCAAAAAGGCTAATGAACACATCTCAAAGGCAAAGAAGTTTAAAATCATGGGCTTCAAACCAGACCACCCATTTTACTTCCCATTTAGCAAAGGGGTTTGGTCTCTTGATGGCCCGATTAACATAACCAGCAATAATGATTTGATAGGTGTAATGTTCACTTGGAGGTTAGATAAGGTCCCAGATAAAAAGTGGGTCTTTTTAGAAGATAATTTAGAGATTAGAAACAGATTGTACTTTAAGACAGTTGAAGAAAACGTTAATGGCGTTCTAATGAACCTTACAAAGGCTGAACTAAAGAGCGATATTATAATTAGAAGATGGGATTGGAACTACGATGGCCTCTTAGGACTGGTCAATAACGATACTCCTGCGCATCTGAAGACTAATATAAGTTCCACAATGTTCCCTAAGCCATTTTTGTCTGTAAACATACACTTCACAGCTATGAAGGGGGGTGTAAAACTTTTTGAAACTTTAAAGACAGTCTCAGAAAACGAGGAAGTTGAGGAAAATGAGGTGTTAAAAATTATTACAGGGGGGAAGGATCTTAAAATTAAATTGGGGGATGAAATGGAAAATTTTGATTTAGAATTCCAAGAGATGTCTATCAAAGGCGTTACTAAGCGCTTGCCAGGTCTACTGTTGGGGAAGAATGAGACCATTGGAGGCTTCTTCAGATTTATACCAAATGCTACAACTATCTATCCTAATGGAACTTCGCAAATAGTAAAGGTCAAAGGCTTCTTTTGGCCGGCAGGAAGGCAGGTCAGAGCCTCTTTACTATACCCTTACTTTGGAAACGCTACTATAGAACATGATCCCTCTATCGGTATAGTTGCCCCTCAAATCAAACCTGAAGCTATCGTCGCAAAGGTGAATATAAGTGGTTCAAAGATCGAAGTTAAGCCGGTTGATTTGGTGATTAGTCCTTTGATCGTTCCCACGTTAATGCCCTACACTATCCTAACAGGCCTTGCGCTCGTTACAGTGATCTGTGTAATAATGATCTTCGTAATTAAGAAGAAGAGGATGGAAATAATCAGCTGAATAAAACCTCAACCTTATTTTAACCTCTAAAACTTTACTAAAAAATTAGTAATTACAAAAATTATATAAATAATCTAGGAATGGTCATTGTCTGTGAGCCAAAGTAGCTACCGCAATAGCGATCTCCAAGTCATATCTGTTTCTGCTATCTTTGGTGCTTTATCGGCAATTTTGACCTTCGTTCCAGCTCTTCGCTTCCCTCTACTGCCTTATCTCAGATTTGAGCTTGCCGAGCTCCCTGTTATGATTGCCACATTTTTGTACGGTCCAGTTCCTGGAATCATCTCTTCCTTTTCATATTGGATTATACTTAACTTTATAGGCGAATTTCAACCCTTTGGTCCGGCTATGAAGTTCTTGTCTGTGCTAGGCATGATAGCTGGCCTTTGGATGGGTGTTTGGCTTATGAAAAAATTGGGTGCTAAATTATCCCTTGTATACACTTTAGGGTTGTGCTTTGTTCTTGCCGCGGCATTTAGGATTGTGTTAATGTCGATATCAAACTACATATTATTACTTATTCTAATGCCTGACTTTTTTGATTTTGCTTCTGTAAGTTTAGGCGCTGCATTGGGTTTAAAATTTAGTAGTAGTACAGAAGCCATAATAATGATAATGGTCTTTACAGCAATTTTTAATCTCATTCACACTTTAATCTCATGTCTCCCAGCGTACAGCATTTTAAAGGTTGTCTCTTTAAGGAAAAATGTTATGAAGACACGAAAGCCTTGGGTATCATGTATGGCTTTGGATGAATCGAAGTTAAAAGAAGCTTGACCTACAGGTTATCTACCCTATCTAGACTATAGCTGAAGCGAAGATTCGAGAAAGTTAGATGTCCTATTGTCTTTTGAACAGGCGTCGACAACATTTATCCCAAGTTTCTTTAAAAGTATAAAGTTTTTAGAGGTAGTCTTTCTCTATTCATGTGTGGTTTAAATGATCTTTCTAATCCTTCAATCGGTGATGCTTCTGCTCATCGTGCTCGACCCATTCACTAACGCACCTTATTTTTATACGCTAACAAAGGAACTTAATTCAGAAACTCGATCTTCTATAATAAAGAAAAGTGTAGTTGTTGCTGCACTTATCCTTTTCATATTTGCGGTCATTGGCGACACTCTTCTAAATTCATTGGGCATTAAAGTAGATGATTTCCGAATAGCAGGGGGAATGATATTGCTAATCTACTCTATTTTAGGACTTTTGGAGATACCGTTGATGCCAAAAAGAGATGTGGAAAAGATAAGTATTGTTCCGATGGCCACACCCCTTCTCGCAGGGCCAGGTGCGCTAACTCTTGTTATTTACATAAAGTACACTTGGGGTTTTCTAGTTACAATTGTAAGCTTAGCTGTCAGTATTTCCATCACTTTAGCTATTCTGTTGGCCGGTGGGGTGGTGTTAAAATTGTTAGGGAGAAATGGGACTCTTGTTTTAGATAAAATGATGTCGATGCTGATGGCAGCTTACGCAGTGTCACTGATTAGGGAAGGTTTTTTGAATCTGCTTACCACAGTCTAACCCCCCATCTTGCATATCGCGGGTTAAACATATTTACTAATATGGTCTAGTTTAAGCGGTAAAGAAGAGGAAAGGATTGATGAGTGTAACTATCTTCGATTCGGTGCTGGTTATAGCTGATGATCTCACAGGTGCGAATGATACTGCAGCCCAATTTGCAAAATTAGGTTTGAAAGCTATAACCACATTGGACCTTGAAAGTGTAGAGCGTTTATTAAAGGACTATGACGTTGTCGCGGTTGATACAGAAACTAGGCATAAGACCTCAGAAGAAGCTCACAATGGTTTAGTTCAGCTTGGGAATAGAATAAAAGGATATTCCGATAAAATTCTATTGTACAAAAAGGTTGACTCAACGTTAAGGGGAAATATAGACTATGAAATTAAGGGATTGTTTGAATCCATTAATCCAGACCTTGTAGTCTTTGCGCCCGCATATCCTAAACAAGGGAGAACAACTAAGGCAGGTATTCAGCTTTTAAATAACGTTCCTGTAACTGAAACCTACTTTGGGGAGGATATTAGGGCGCCTGTTAAAAGCTCAAGGCTGTCTGATTACTTTGAGTTAGGATATAAAGCTCTTCATCGTAGCATATCAGTTGAGGAGCTACGGTCTGGGAAGGTACTTGAAATAGTAAAGGGTAGAAAGTTTCTCTCGTTTGATGTCGAATTAGAAGACGACTTAAGGCTTATTGCTCAGCTCCTAAAAAAGCTGGGCGATCTAAAGATAGTTTGGGTAGGGTCCGCAGGTCTAGCTGAGCATCTGGCATATAACGTTCTAGTTGGTGAAAAGGAAGGTGGTCCTGTCTTAATGGTAGTTGGTTCTGTCAACAGGGTTGTTAGGGAACAGGTAAAGACCTTTTGTAGACAATTTAAGACATCTATTATTGAAGTAGACGTAAACTCGTTGATAAACAACTTCGAAAAGGAAGCTAAAAGGTTAATTGGCAAGGTCAAAGAAGCCCTTGCCTTACCCTCTGACATAATATTAACAACATCGTACTCAAACGAACAGATTTTGGAAGGTAGACTTGTTGCCGAGTCATCGGGCCTAGATATGCTAAAATTTGGGTCTCTTTTAGCCGATAGAGTTGGGAAGGTGGTGTCTTTAATAATGGAAAACTTCGGGTGGCAAAGTTTCAGTGGCATCTTTATGACAGGTGGTGATATCGCTATGTCAATTATTAAGAGCCTTCAGATTAACTCTCTGGAAATTGAGGGAGAAATTGAACCAGGCCTTCCTATTTTAAAATACAAAAATTATCATATAGTTACCAAGGCAGGTGGCTTCGGTTCTCCAGAAACCCTTATTAAAATAGCGTTAAGACTAAAATGTGTGGGTCAAGACTTTGGGCCTCGATAAACCGGTTATAGCTGTCACAATGGGTGACCCAGCAGGTTCTGGTCCTGAAATCACTCTAAAAGCTCTTAAAGATCAAAGTTTGTTTGATGAATCCAAAATCATCCTTGTAGGTGATTTGAAGGTATTTAAAAGAGCCTTGCAAATAGTGAAAGAAGAAGGGTTAGAATTTGTTGAAATTAAAAAACCCTCTGAGGCATGTGATGCGCCAAAGAAAGTGAATATAATCAACTTAGATAATGTGGAGTTGGAGAAACTTCAGTACGGGAAAGCCTCTTCACTTGGAGGTAAGGCGGCTTACGAATCTATTGTCAAGTCTGTAAATTACGCTTTGTCAAAGGAAGTTCATGCTGTAGTAACTGCGCCAATAAGTAAAGAAAGCTTGAATTTGGCTGGTTATAACTACCCCGGACATACAGAACTCTTAGCCGCTTTGACTGGGGTTAAAGATGTTAAGATGATGCTGGTAGCAGGGGCTTTTAAAGTTGTTCATGTGACAACGCACGTTTCTTTGAGGGAGGCACTGAATCTTATTAAAAAAGAAAGTGTTCTAAAGACTATTGAGGTGACCTATAATAATCTAGTTGACTTGTTTAGGATACCAAGACCGAAGATAGCTGTCTCTGGGTTAAATCCACATGCAGGGGAAAGCGGCTTATTTGGGAGGGAAGAAATTGATGAGATCGCGCCTGCAATCAAAGAGTCGAACTTAAAGGGGATAGATGCCTCTGGGCCCTACCCCCCTGACACGATCTTCTATCGCGCCTACTATAATAAACAGTTTGACGCGGTGATCGCGATGTTACACGACCAAGGTCATATCGCTATGAAAATGGTTGGTTTTATGGAGGGTGTTAACCTAAGCCTCGGTCTCCCAATAATTAGAACTTCCCCTGATCATGGAACCGTCTGGGGGAAAGCAGGCAAGGGGACTGGAAGCGAAAGTGCAACATTAGAAGCGATAAAGCTGGCTATCTCACTTTCAAAGAAGAAGTTTAACTTAGAAAAGTGATCTACGAAAAGCTTAAGACGTCTATTCGAGGAGTTTCCAGTAATGAAGGGTGAAGGTATTCTCTATCTATCGGCTAAAGATGTTGAAAATTCAGGCTTAACTATCAAAGAAATAACCCGCTCTGTTGAAGACGTTCTAAAAGAGAAATACTTCAAAAGGGTGGAAATGCCTCCTAAACCGGGAATACACCCTAGAAGTGATGCTTTTATCCACGCTATGCCCGCTTTCATTCCTAAAATGGATTCAGCTGGCATAAAATGGATAGCTGGGTACTTACAAAATCCAGAAAAAGGTCTGCCCTATATTTCTGGTGTCATCATATTAAATGATCCTGAGACGGGTTTACCCCTTTCAGTTATGGACGCTTCTTGGATAACGGCTAAAAGAACTGCTGCTGTGACCGCTGTCTCAGCGAAGTATTTGGCTCGAAAAAACTCGGAATCAATAGGAATAGTTGGTTGTGGGGTGCAGGCTAGAAGTCATTTAGAAGCTTTAAGCACTATCTTCAAAGAGCTAAAGAAGGTCAGGGCTTATGATATAGCTAAAGAAAAACTACATCTTTATGCTAGCTATGTTCGTTCTAACTTCAACTATGAAGTGATAGAGTCAAGAGACCCGAAGGGGGCAATTTCGGATTCTGATATTGTTGTCACTGCTACACCAATATTAAGCGAACCGAGGCCTGTGGCAAAATTCGAGTGGGTGAAGAAAGGCTCCTTGATATGTCCGATTGAATTTGACAGTTATTGGGACTCTGATGCATTTAGTAGACCCGATAGACTTTTCACTGACGATGTTATGCAATTAAAATATTATAAAAAGGTTGGGCGGTTTAAAGCTGTTAAAAGGATTCATGGGGAGCTTAGTGAATTAATAATGGGGGTAAAGGTGGGAAGAATTAATGAAGCACATAGGATAACGGTAGTTAACCTCGGCCTAGCGCTTATAGATATAGCTGTAGCAAATCAAATATACGAGAGGGCTGTGAAAAAGGGTCTTGGAACGTTTCTTCCTTATTGAAGCTTAACTTACAGTGTCCTAAGAAGTATTGTTGTAGTGGCTACGTTTTATGATTTCCCTATATGGCTTTCCACGCTAATCGATCTTATCTCAATTAATTTTGGACTTTACACTAGCTGATATTGTTTAGCTTATCAGCATTTATAGTAATCTTTCTTTGATTGTAACTTCAGTTTTGTTGCATTATCTCTTTGTCGATTGGTTTGTGGAATGTTAATTATTAGCAAGTTACTTCTTTAGCTAATCACTTTCATATGTTGTTCTGGATCCTTAGTAAAAGGTCTTCCGTAAGTGGTAATTCAGCCTTTTCCATAATTTCAGCCATCGCCATCATGTTGTCCTCTGGTACGAAGTTCTCTGTAGACGCGATGAACATCACTCTTGTTGATGGAAGTGTTCTCTTTAATTGCTCCAACAAATATTGTTTAACAACTTTAGGTCTGGGTCCTAATGCAGTTGAAATTGCTGAAGGAAAGTTTATCCAGATGATTTTGTCTTTCCAGAGTGATAAAGCCTCGTCTATTGGGTAGTCCCCTACAGGAGGTGGTGTAAAAGCTTCTATGATGTCTATTTCAGCTTTTGATATGAGCTTAGAAATTGGTCTAAGCTTTCCGTCCATGTGAACATCTAGAAGCTTGTCCTTTGAATGCAGAACATCTGAACACCTCTTATACGTTGGTAGGTAGTATTTTTCAAACAATGAGGGGTTAACTAGTATACTATCAATATTCCCTAAATAAAGTACAACCTCTGAAGGAGAATTTGCTACTATTGGAAAAAGCTCCTCCTCATATTTTTTTTCAAGGGCGTAATACACCTCCTCCACCTGTTCTCGACTCTTTAGGAGGTCCACAAATATCCTAGGACCTACCCATTCAACCAAGAGCCTTTGCATAGGTTCATAAGGCATTGTTGTAATTACTATGCCGTCGTTTCCTAAACGTTCTATCTGATCTTCAACAGGGTAGTAATACGGCTTGTAACTGATGTTCTCAACAATGTACTTCAAGACCTTATAATCATTAGGTTCTTTAACAAGGAATTGTGTTCTTATCGGTTGAACTCCTTTCCAGTCACGACCAAACAATGCAGCGCCATAGCCAATACCGTGACTGATTACCTCTGTTAGTTCACCTAAAGGTGTTCGATATGTTTTGATCAACTTATTAGGTTCACTTCTTGTCACGATTTCCACGTTCAACATAGATTCAACGTGTGCTGGTCTATAGCAAAGGAGCCCCATTCCCATGTTCCTTGCTAATCGCTCTTTTTCCCCGCGTGGGAGATGACGTTCGCAGTGGGCGAAGGGTACCCTATCTGGTACCTTTCCACTTAATAAGGTTAAGATTCGCTCTTTAGGGTTCATGAGTTTTCATCCTTAAGTCAGTTATTAACTTTTGATATATAATTTTGCCTCCCTTAATAGGCATTTAGAGGATCAAATTCAAATCATTTTCTTTTTACGCTCTTAGACGTTTCTACAAATGTCAAAATATTCTCCGCAGGTGTTTTACTTGGAACATCACATCCAGTGCTTGATACTATGTTCTTCTCCTCCTTAACCGGATCCAGCATCTTTAGAACGTTCTCTCTTATTGTGGAAGGGTGTTCAAGCATTAGATCGACTGGCGCGTAATTGCCAAAGATCAACATATTACTAGGAAGAGTTGATACAGCGTCTATTAATGGTATGTTCTGGTCTATACTAATGCCGGCTGCCTCTGTTTCCACCATCTCCTTTAAAAGATGCTTAGATCTACCACAGATGTGAAGTATAACTTCTGTTCTTAAATTTCTGATCACCTTCTTTAAGTAAGGTTTTGAAAATTCTTTGAATTGGGGAACGGATATTAAGCTTGAAGACGGTTCTGCTATTACAATAAAGTTGGCTCCAGCTTCTTCTAACTCCTTTGAATAGTGAAATGAAATTTCTGTTACTTTATCAAGTATAGGCTGTAAAACCTCTGGGCTTGTTAAGGTAAACTTGAGAAGGTTGGTTATCCCTATGATTTGCCCTACTATGGTAAATGGGCCTGTTATGTAAAATCCAGTAGGTAGTTCATTGGATAATTTTCTCATCATCTCAATAGTCTTAACTAGTATAGAAATTCTACCTTTTGATTTATCAGCACCGAAATTCTTTATCAAAATATTCTTCTCTATTTGTGGTGCCTCCGTTTCCCTATATCTTACTTTGACTCCCAGTACTTCCGATTCGACAGTAAGGTCTAAAAGAGGAAGTAAAGCGTCGATAGAGTATTCTCTCCTTATATAGCTCACCAGCTTAACATGCTTCTCAGGGTCTAAAAGGCACTCTTGAGCGGTCATCTTTAGAGGTGTTAATGCCGGATAACCCAGTATTGGGACTACAGGCACTCGGTTGAACGAAGAGAAATATCTTAGTAATGTCATATATATGCCTTTTGAAGACGGATTAAAAACATTTATTAAAATTTCTTTTAAGGTTCAAAGGGGGTAACGTATATCTGAGTAGGCGAACCCGCGTTTCTGCCTCTCATTTTGTTCTTCTACCCACTTTTTAATACCTATTTTCCGCATTCTTCTCCCGTCTTGGACTAGAGTAGCATAGTGCTCTGATAAACGCTGTACCTTAACACAAGGGTATTCATCACAGAAAGGGCAGGTGTCCACTCCTTTCTCCTTAGCGCAAAATCTTATTTCACAATTTGAAGGGCCACCTTCTCCTTTACACGAACAATCCATTTTAGCGAGCTCTTCCAGAAACTTCCAGAACGGCGGAAAATTCTTTTTCATTTCTGGTACGTATTTGTAAAAGTCATCAAAGCCTTCCTCGTGTAAAGTTTCCATTAATTGGGCAGCTTGTCGGGGGATTCTATTTTTCTGAGCGCATAACCCACAGTATAATCCACAGTATGCGACGAGTTTTAGTGGGTCTTGATCAAGCATATGGCTTTCTCTAGGGAAGTAGATTAAATAGTTTTAATCACATTTAGACATCATTTCAACCTTTTTCACTAAAAGTTTGTTTAATTAGTACTTGACTATTAAGGCTTATTTTAAATGCTTTGAATAAGCTTGTACGTCTCTCATAAGATTTTTAGTAATTCAGTTAAACTCCTTACTTTGATGCAGTTTATATTTCTATATGTGTTGTTTCTATCTATTAGAATAGCGAAGATGCCTGCTGATGTAGCACCTTGATAATCGTAATCATAACGATCTCCAACATGTGCCATTTCCTCTGGTAAGGTTTGTAAAAGTTTAGATGCTATTTTGAATATCATTGGGTCTGGTTTTTCGTAGCCTATGGTTCCTGATGCTATTAACAAGTCAAAGTATTTACCAAGTTTTGCGGATTGAAGGTAAATTCGAAGGTTTTTTTCGGAAGAGACGTTTGAACAAATAGACAATTTAAACCCCCTTTTCTGTAACTCAATAAGTGTGGGTTCAGCGTCTTTGTAAGCTGTCATAGCACTTAAATGGGGAAAAAGCTCTCTCATCCTTTCTATGAGGTCTTTGTTGATGGAAAGGCCAAGATTATGGGAAATTTGTTCTATGAACCGTGATCTAGAATGTTCCGTCCAGATTTTGCCATTACTCTTTTCTACTCTCCACCATTCCCTTGCATCATCATACGCTCTCTTAAATTCAGTTAAGCCTGTTTTATATCCTACTTCTTTGAATATTTTATAGTAAATTAGGTGTTCTGGTCTGCGCTCGTAAGCTAAAGTATCTCCAAAATCGAACATTATGGTTTTGATCAATTTTTAATCCACCTTGTCCATCCAATAAGAGTGATTACTGCCACTTGGATTGTATTTAAGTAATACGATACCGAAGTCTCCTATATGTATTAAAGTTAAAAATACTTTTGGTTAGACTACTCTGGGGAGATTGATAAAGTTAATAGTTCTTGACGTAGATCGTACAATCTGGTCGCATCATAATTCCTCAGACCTTGTTCCCCCATTTAAACTTCTTTCAACGAACTTGGTTAAGGATCGGTATGGCTCAAAGGTTAGATTAAACGAAAAGTTACGTGAATTCTTAGAGTTCTCGAGGAAGAAAGGCCTTCTTTTATCTATAGCGAGCTGGAACGAACCAGAAAACGTTTTAGAGCTTTTGTCTATGTTTTCAATAGTTAATTACTTTGTCTTTCCGACTATTGAACCTCATCCGAATAAAAGTCATATGATTCAGAAGATAATCAGTAACCTTGGAGAGAAAGGAATTAGAATTTCTCCTGAAGAAATTTTGTACATAGATGATCGAGACATCCATCTTAGGGAGGTCAGAGCTATCTTGGGGAACGTGTTATTCCTTAAATATGGAAGTGATGTTAAGAATTGGCAAGAAGTTGTTAATGTTGTTAAGAGCATGATTGGATGATATAACTTAAGGTCTATAGGGAGGTAGTAGCGTTCAAAGACGTTATTATTTATATCCCATAGTAATTGAATAAGATTTAATAGTTATAAGGTAGAACATTTTCTGGGCAATAGAAGGTTTAATCGAATGATAGTGGGGCAAGCCCTTAGAAACATCGTCTTAAATTACGATCGAAGGAACGTAACAATAGGTGTACTTGGCTCGCATTCTGCAGAAGAAGTCGGTGTCTCTGCAAAGGCCTTTGGTTTTAGGACGGTAGTGATCTGTGAAAGAGGAAGGGAAGAACTATATGTTAAGCATAACAAACATCTTTTTGATCGTCAAATAATTTTAGAGCGTTTTTCTGATATATTGAACAGTGAAGTGCAAGAAAGTCTACGGGATTTGAACACGGTATTTCTACCTAACCGATCATTTACGGTGTATGTTGGTTTCCAAAACATCGAAGAAAGATTTCAGGTGCCAATTTATGGAAATAGATATATGTTGAAGACAGAGGAGCGACTTTTGCCAAAGAACCAATACTGGCTTCTCGAAGAAGCAAAGCTCAGAACACCTAAGAGGTTCTCCAAGCCTGAGGAAATCGATAGACTAGTCTTGGTGAAGGTCAGACAGAAGAGTAAGCCACTTGAAAGAGCTTTTTTTACTGCTAAAGACCCTTCACAGTATTGGGCTAAAGCTAGTGACTTGATTTCAAGGGGGGTTATCAGTGAAGATGATCTAAAAGCCTCTGTAATCGAAGAATTTGTTTTAGGTCCTAGGTTTAATGCTAACTTCCAAGGGTGGGCTTTAAAGGACGTGTTTGGCGATTTTGACTTTTTAGGATTTGACGATCGAAGGCAAGTAAACCTCCATGGTATACTAAACCTTACAGCAAGAGAGCAACTGGAACTAAATACCATAGTCAAGAACGAAGAAATTGGGCATTTTGGTGTGACGATGAGGGAGTCTCAGAAGCCTTTGGTTTATCAAGCAGCATCAAAGTTCTTAGAAACTTGTAGACGATTCTATCCGCCTGGTCTTTTTGGCTCGTTCGCATTACAAGGGGCGGTATCCTATGATCCAATGGATCCGCAAGGTAAGAAGCTCGAATTTTTTGTATTTGATGTTAGCCCTAGGATTCCAGGGTCTCCATGTGTCGGCCCAACCTCTCCAGAAATGAGACGCCTTTCATTGAAATTTAGGGATCTACTTAAAGACCTAAAGTTAGAACATCTCCATTTTGAATCAGTTCTGGACTTTTCCATGCTTGAAATATTCTACGCCGCTTCTATGAATAGGTTGGAGGAGATAATCACTTGATACATAGAGAGGAAATATTACAAAACATATCTAAGTATAATATGAAAGAGGTCGCTATTGCCTCTATATGTTCACATTCTTCTTTACAGATATTTCATGGAGCAAAGATGGAGGGGTTTAAAACAGTAGGAATCTGTCTCAAAGATAGAGTGCCATACTATCAAGCTTTTCCTGAGGCTTCACCTGAAGTGTTTATAGTAGTTAACGATTACAAAGAAGTTCTAGAAGATAGGGTTCAAAAAAGGCTCCTAGAAAATAACTCCATAGTAATAGCGCATGGATCGTTCGTTGAATATGTGGGTGTTAAACCTCTTCTGGATTCTTTTTATGTTCCAGTATATGGAAATAGAAACGTTCTTGAATGGGAAGCTGATCGAGAAAAGCAGTTAGAGTGGTTTAAAAGAGCGCATTTAAACTACCCGAAGGTCTACAAAGAGCCATCAGAAATTGATAGCTACGCTTTTGTGAAGGTCTACGGCGCCCGTGGTGGGAAAGGCTACTTTAAGGTTAAGGACTCCGAAGAATACTACTCAAAGGTAAATGAGAAGATTAGGGAAGGCATAATAAAGACTGGTGATAAAACTTTTATCCAAGAATTTATAGCAGGCTCAAGGTACTATCCGCATTATTTTTATACAGAAATTAAGCCTAGAGGTTTAAAACTTGAATCCGGAGGACTTGAACTGCTCAGCGTCGACCGAAGGCTAGAACCAATTGATGAAGTCTATAGGGGTCTTCCTGAGCTTCTTCCAGATTACCTTGACTACACTGTCTCTGGTAACCAACCTGTTGTGTTAAGAGAAAGCCTCCTCCCAGAGGTCTTAAGCATTGGAGCGAGATTAGTTAGAGCGTCAATAGAGCTATTTCCTCCAGGCATCCTCGGCCCATTCTGTATTGAGATGGTCTTTAACCCGAATAAGGGGTTTATAGTCTTCGAGGTTTCTGCACGCATAGTTGCTGGTACTAATCTCTACCCTACAGGCTCACCTTATACTCCTTACATGTTTAAAGAACCGATGTCCACTGGACGTAGGATAGCCCTTAACATAAAGGAAGCTATAATAGAAAGCGAATTAAGTCGCCTGTTTTATTAAAGATTTGATGTTTGATGGGCTTTAAAAGGAAAGGAAGAAACTTTGCCATCAAAAGTAAACCTAACAAAAGGGAATTTGCTGACCTAGTTTTATTAAATGGAAAAGTTTACACCATGAACGATAAGTTAGACGTAAAGGAAGCTGTAGCTGTTAAAGGAAATAAGATTATTTACGTAGGCATAGATGACGAAGCCGAAAAGCTAATTGGAGATAACACTTGTGTATTGAATTTAGAGGGGAAGCCCGTTCTTCCAGGATTCGAAGATTGCCATTGCCACTTTATATCTTATGGGCTTAATCTTACGCAGGTTGACTTGTCTAGCCTAACCAACATAAAGAGTCTCCTTAAGAGGGTTGAAGCAAAAGCAAAAACGCTCCCAAATGGTTGCTGGATAAGAGGGCATGGTTGGGATCAAGAAAAGATGGAGGGTAATTGGCCTACTAGATTGGATTTGGATAATGTGTCTCCAAATAACCCTGTATTACTGACAAGAATCTGCTGCCATATTGCTGTAGCAAATAGTAGAGCTCTGGAGCTAGCAGGTATTTCGAAGGATACGCCTGACCCTGTTGGTGGAGAAATTGAACGGGATGAGGCAACTGGTGAGTTAACAGGGATCCTTAAAGACTCTGCAATAGATTTAGTCAGAAAAGCTATCCCACGAGCAACAAAAGATGAGATTAAGGCCGCCATCAGGCTTGCAACTCAGAAAGCCCTAGAAAAAGGTGTTACGTCTATAGAAGATGCTGGTGTCGGTTTTGATGAAGTAAGTACTTATTCGGAACTATATCTCGATGGGGCATTAAACGTTAGAATAAACCTTCTAATGAATGTTGAATGTCTTGATGATATGATAAGAAGGTCAATTAAGTCGCCTTATCAAATTCACAAGGGTTGGGTGAACATTGCTGGCGTCAAGGTCTTTGCTGATGGTTCTCTAGGAGGTAGAACCGCCTACCTCAAAGAGCCATATTCAGATAGGCCGGATACATATGGGCTTCCACAGTTTAGCCAAGAGGATCTGAACAAAATAGTTTTGAAAGCCAACTTGTTTGGAATACAAGTTGCAGTGCATGCAATAGGCGACGCTGCTAATGAGATGGCTCTTAAAGCTTTTGAAAATTCACTTAAGTTAATCGGTTATAAAAAATACTCTAAGTTAAGGAATAGAATCGAGCATTGCTCTGTATTAAATGACTTCATCCTTTCCAAGTATAAGGAACTTGGTGTACTAGCCTCCATACAGCTTAGCTTCGAAGCTTCAGATCGGAATTGGATTATAACAAGGGTTGGGAAGGAGCGCGTTAGGCATGTATATGCTTGGAGAAGTCTTCTAGATTCGAACCTGACTTGTATAGGTGGTACGGATTGTCCTGTTGAAGTTTTAGACCCCATCCTTGGCCTTTATAATGTATCCGACAGGAAAAGGGGTGTAGTCGACGATGACCTTTATCTCCAGCAGAAGATTTCTGTTAAAGAAGGTCTCGAGTTGATAACAAAAAATGCGGCCTACGGGACCTTTGAGGAGGATGTCAAGGGTACAATAGAAGTTGGAAAGTATGCTGATATGGTTGTGCTCTCAAAGGACTTACTAGAGGTGGAAAGGGAAGAGATCTTAGATGTAAAGGTTCTAATGACAATTGTTGATGGAAAAATACTCTTTGATGTTAGAGGAAAGGGCTAGGTCCATCTACAAGATCTTTTATCATATTTTTTAAATGTTTATCTTTAATTTTCTTTAGAACAGCAAAAAGTTCTTTTCTGTATCCATCTATTATGTTATCCACCTTATAACCTCTTTTAGAATAGATACTTGCTTGTCTTAATGTAGATACCAAATCTGCGACTTTAACAAGGATTGCTTCATCCGTCTTCCTCCTCTCATATTCTTCGAAGATGTTGAGAATGTTTGGTAACCCACTTGATGCCGCCACGTTCTTCATGATTTCTAATTCAGCCTCCCTTTTAATCCTTCGGCCGATAACCTCCGTCAAACCTTTAGGAATATCTCCTGAAACCGCTTCACCAAAGTCGTGCACTATTCCCATAATCAACATCTTCTTAGCATCCACTCTTTCATCTGATGAAAAAGCGAATGCCATCAATATTGAGACCGCCTCAAAGGTGTGCTCGGCCACGGTCTCTGCCTCATGAGGGGGGACTCCGCACTGTAACCAACCAGTTCTGGGTGTATTCTTCAAAATACTTACAGTCTCCATGATGATATTCAAGCCCATTTTCCGCAACACTTCTTAAACTTACCACTTATTTGGTTTATTCGCTTTTGACCTTCTTTATTAGCCACACCATCTTTTTCCCAAAGTTTCTTGCAGTGTTTACCCCTTCTTCATCGTTATCCACCTCTCCTAGCTCCCTTCCAAAGGCTATGTTCCAGTAAGTAGATCCTGGTACAATCATTCCTTGATGGAGAAAGAAGAATAGGAGTTGTGCAAACGTAAAATTATGTCCCGCTCTTCTAGCAACGACAAGTGCGCCGCCAACTTTGTTTTCGAAGACCCTTCCTATTTGGTTTGACAAGTACCCTGCTCTATCGATTAAAGCCTTTATTTGTGGTGTGGCTGATCCGAAATAGACAGGGGAGGAAAGTATAATCCCATCTGATTCAACCATCTTTTCAAAAATCGGCTTAAAATCATCTTCTTTTATGCAATCTTTTTTAATCTTACAAGATCTGCAACCATCGCAGGGCTTTATTTCTTTGTCTGCTAATCTTATTAACTCGGTTTGAGCTCCTTCTTCTTCAGCAGCTCTTAAAGCTTGTTTAACAAGCAGTTCTGTATTACCCCCTTTTCTAGGGCTTCCTACTATACCTAGTATCTTCACCATGAATAAAGAATCACTTTAAGCTATATAAAATTGTTATTAAACTTGTTTTATTAAGCTCTCTCCCTGAAAAAGGTTATTACTTGGAAATCTCCATAATTTGCTGTGCCTTCTTTAAACCTTGGTTCAAGTGATAAAGGTGTCTTCACAGTAGATGCTGACGTAGTTGTTACAGGAAGGACGTGTGTGATAGGAACAAGTGGTAGTGGTAAAAGTTATGCTGTTGGGGTGTTCTGTGAAGAGCTTTGTAAGGCTCAAATCCCCTTTGCACTACTAGATGTTGAAGGCGAGTATTCTGGGCTAAAGGAAAGGTACGAAGTCATTTGGATTGGAGAAGACGTCGATTGCGATCTTAAATGGGCAGAGCTTAATGTCAAAGAGTTAGCTAGGAGCGCTCCTGACATAACCCCACTGATCTTAGATGTATCCGAAACCATAGACCCAGAAGTAAAGGTAGATCAATTTCTCAAACAAATCTACAGCGAAGTATCATCTAGACGCGTACCCTACCTGATAATTATAGAAGAAGCAGATAAGTTTGCCCCACAAGTTGGTAAACGTCTTCAGATTATTGAAGAAATTGCGAGGAGAGGTAGAAAACGTGGCCTTGGGATTATGCTTTGCACACAACGCCCATCGCTAGTTGACAAAAATATTTTGAGCCAGTGTTCAAATCAACTCATCGGAAAATTAGTAATCAAAAACGACCTTGAAGCTGTTACGCAGTTCTTTCCTGGGAAGGGGCTGCCCAAACATTTGACCTCATTATCTCCTGGATCGTTCTACGCTCTCGGCGGTCTATCCCCGGTCCCATTACCTGTTAAAATAAGACCAAGGGAAACAACCCATGGTGGAATCACCCCTCTGCTGGCAAATCGGGCTGTAAAACCTTCCCTTGAACTTAGTCGATTTAGGACGTTAAAACCAAAAGAACTCATTCTCGGTGTCCCATACAGATTCGACCACAAGGAGGTTTCTGCAAGAATAAAGAAGGATAGACGTTACTTGTTCTTTGGAGAAGAAGAAGTTATCGAAAATGTTCAACTTGTATATCACCCATTAATCGAGTTAAGAATAAGAGTCCAAAGTGGGTTTTTAAGAAAAAGGTTCTTAGATAAATTTTTGACTATAGATGGACGAACCGGCGCCATCGTAAAGTTTGAAAATAGAGTAGTGTTTAAGGAAACGCTAACGCCACTCTTAGGACTGGAAGCTCACGATATTGAACTGCTCAAAGCTCTGGACTCTGATAAAGAGGTCGCCGTAAAAGATATCAATATGGCACCCAGTTTTCCAGAAGATCTGATTAAAAGGTCTTTGAGGTCTCTTGAGAAGAAAGGGTTTGTGAAGATGTCGAAATATGGGAAAGTAAAGAAGGTTCGTAGGACTATTGATCTGCCTAAAATTCAACTAAACGAAGAAGGATTGCGGTTGGAAAGGATAAATTTGGATGGTGCGAGGAAAGGTAAAGTTAAAGTAAAACTCTCGGGTGTTAAAGATGTTATGGAAACGTTATTACCTGGATCTGAATTGATAGGTTCAACGTGTTTCTATTACCCATTTTATATAATCAAATTAGGCTTAGGTAATAAGTATCGGTTCGTAAAGGTCGATGGCCTGTCAGGAGAAATGGTTGACTTCTAACCTAAAAATTAATCCATTTTCTGATATCATAGTGTCAAAGAATCTTATTTATAAAAAATCATGACTCCCATCAAGTAAAAGGAGCGATAGTGTGTTATTCAATGCACCTTTTAGATGGTGATTTGTGTTGTCTATCTTATTTTATAATCTACCTATCAGTAATGATGCTAAAACCGCGACAGATACGATTACAGCTGTCTCAGCAAGAGTTACTTTCCAATGTTTCTTAGCTCTTTTAGCTCTATATTTAACCAGAAACACTCCCACTATTGCGATCACTATTCCAATCGATATAATAATATTTAGAGGTCTAGGTAGCGTTAGAAAAGTAATTATTGGTAAAACCCCTGAAAGGAAGGTTGTTATACCTGAAAGGAGTGCGCTGTAGATGCTACTTTTGTTTCTCTCATTACCCAGTATTATGAATAAATGTTTCACGAGGTCCAAGGACTTCTTTCTCTCCAACTTATCCGGTATGTCACTAAGGCTATAATCAATAAGATATTTCAATGTCAACAAATCTGCTAAGTCTTCTGTTTTACTACCAAGTAGAAAGCTTGAAAAATTGGTTATGGCTACAGAAGTTAGGCTTAATGCTGCTGTAAAAGTGGTGATGCTTGTAGTCAAGCCTGCCAGAAAGGCGGAGAGGACCACTACCAGTCCAGTTATAGAGCCATCAGCTAGTCCTGCTATTACCTCCATTATTGGTTCTCTCTTTAAAAGTAGTTTTTTCCATTCAACACCTAACTTAAGCCCTCTTTCTGTCAATTTGAGCTTTCCATTTGGGTTGATAATAAGCCCTTCCTCAGCCATTTCATTGAGTGCTTTCTCGACATCTCTAATTTCAACGCAGACATAGCCTTTGCAGTTTTTGTCTATATAGCGTTTGATCATCACCTTATCTACTTCTACACCTTCGCTAAGTCGTAGTAGAGTGATCAGCTTTATTATATCTGGAAGTTCTTGAACTTCAAAAGCCAACTTTTATGGTCCACCGTTTTGAGTATTGTATGGTGATCATAGTTAATAACTATTGCCATATAAAAGAGCTTCGCCCATTTATTGCTATAGACTACCATATTACTATATTTGGTGCTGGAAACGGAGTTCTCTCCAAACGTCTGCTACGTCACTGTAACCTCTCTTCTCCCAAAATCCAAGTTCATGACTCTTTGTGAAGATGATTTGTTGAACCCACATAGCACTTTTGTATGCATACTTATCGGGTACAACTAATCTAAGTGGCCCACCAAGGGGCGTCTCAAGAAGTTTATCATTAAGTCTATACGCTAGAAGCACGTTTTCCTTTAATAGTTCTTCTAATTTTAAGGACGTTGTGTAACCATCAGCGCATTTAAACGTAACATAGTGCGCGTTTTCAGTGGGTTTGACTATATTAACTATCTTACTGAATCTTACACCTCTCCATTTACAATTCTTCACACTCCAACCTTCTACACAATGAAAGTCGCTTACGGACTCTATAGCTGGAATCTTTAGAAAATCCTTCCATGAATACTTAATAGGGTTCTTGACTTCTCCGTCGATTGTCAAAGTCCACGTTTCCAAATCAAACTTAGGGTTCTCTTGAATTATTCCAGGGTGGTCTATGTTCCATTTTAGTATCTCTTTTATTTCATATTGTCCAGGCGGTAAGCTCATCTGATCCATCACATTTGAAAATGTGATCTGAACTTAAAGTTTTCTATAGCCAAGTTTATTTAAATTCGCTAAGCCTTTAAAAATTAATTTATTTTATTGGAGCCTTTGCATCTGTTTTCCTCTATTTATCTTTAGTAAAGGATTGAAGTTATTATCAACGCTAAACCATATATGCCAAGAATAAAAGCAATTTCAAACCATCTCTCAGGGTACTCTTTCTTGAAGGCTTTTCGAAAAGGAAACAGTATTCCCCTTGATATTACCTTAGGTAAAGGAGTTATGAACGGCGTCTTCCTCCTATATTCTCCATATTTTTGGCCAAAAGTCCTGAACATGGCCGAATCTTCGTAAAGGGCGACTGCTAGTATTGTGAACACGACAATAAGCCATACTAGAGGTGGTGGTGCAAAGTAGCCGCCTTTCGGAGGACGGAAGAGGTATTTATCAAAGATAAGTAGTCCATAGCTCCATAATATGAAGCTCAGATATTGAGGGTGTCTAATATATCGATATATCGAGAAGTCTATTATTTTTATGCCATTAAATTTCGCATAAAACCAAGTTGTACAGCTTACAAAGAAAATTAACGCACTTAGATATACTATGAAGTTGAAAAATAAAGAATCAAAAAGGTCTGGTACTAGGCCAATTAAGTTTGTAAACGAGAATCTCAAAAAATCATAAGGCATGTAGACTGAATCACCGAGTTCTAGAAAGGTAGCTGCAGCATATACTTTCTGTGACCAAGTATCTCCAGGAGCGAGTTCGATCATCGGGAGCCAGACTATTCTAAGTATTCCTATCCCTGTCAAAAAGAACATAGTGGATGCGAAATAACTGAATGTAGGGAGGTATAGCGCTAGAGAACCCAGCTTAACTAGCCTCCGCCTTTTTAGAATTATTCCAAATAATATTAACGCTATTGTTGTGATAAAACATATGTAACTTATCGGTCTTATTTGAGAAAGGAACTGCTCTGCCTCCTCCAGCTTTAACCCATAATCTGGGAAAACTCCGACTAATAACTTGTTAAGTACGTTCGGGAGCTCTAATGTAGAATAGAGCAGCGCTATAGTGAATGTTGTAGAGAGAGCGAGAGCTGTGATGGCTGACTGCTTGTCTCTGACCTTTCCTACAACCCACATAGCCTAGGCCACCTACATTAACAATGCTTATCTTCGATTTTAAGTAACTTACTCTTTAACCCTTCCAAAGGCCTATCCCCAACCCTAACAGGAATGTAGCAGACGAATATGGAAGCATATTAATTAGAGGCCCTGCCTCAGCCCATAACATTGGCAGGTACTTGGAAGCCGCTTGGGCAATATCGTTAAAGGTTGGAAGCTGTGTGTAGCCCACGGCGAAGAGCACTAGGAGGAGTACAACAAGTATTATTATCAACTTTAAGGTGCGCTTAATTACTACTCCAACAATTAATCCTATTAGGAAAGGTATCGCTAAAGGGATTAGCCAAGCATACTCCGGCGGGATTATTTCTAACATATGTTTAACTTTAGTGAGCTCGAATTTAAGAGTTTTGATTGTTGTTTTTAGTCCAAGAAGAAAGTCATTTTAAGTAATATGCTTAGAAAACCTTAAGAACTTGGTATTTGTTTTTCAAAGGTAACTGTAGTTGAGGTTTGAATAAAATGATCTTTGAATTGCCACCTGAAAGTGTTAGGAGAAGCTTCGACTTTAGATCGATCCCGTGTAGAACAACGGAGGAGATAACCCCTCTAACAACAATAGTGGGACAGGATAGAGCTGTTCATGCCCTAAAGTTTGGCATAGAGATCAAAGAGAAAGGTTTCAACATATACGTATCGGGATACCCAGGTACAGGGAGAATGACTGCTGTGCAAGACTTCTTAGAGGTGGTAGCCAAGTCAAAGCCTGTTCCTGACGACTGGTGTTATGTAAACAATTTTGCTAATTCTTATGAGCCAAAAGCGATAAGGCTCCCTTCTGGAGGGGGCAAGGTTTTTCAAAGTGACATGTCGAAACTTGTTGATGAAGTGAAGAAGGTACTTCCAAAGGTGTTTGAAAGTGAGGACTATGTCACAAAAAGATCGTCGACAATAAGGAGTATTGAAGCGGAGAGGAACGCTCTCTTTGATCAGCTCAATAAACGTGCCAAAGAAGAAGGCTTCTTACTAAAAATTACGCCTGTAGGGCTTGTTACTGTCCCAATTTACCGCGGGCATCCTTTGACAGATGAAGAATTCGCTTCACTTAATAAAGATGTGAGAGAAGAGCTTCAGAAAAGGAGGGAGAGGTTAAACGCTGACCTAATAAGCGCCGCAACGCAGTTGAAAAACTTAGAGGAGAAGATAAATGAGGAAATAAAGAAGATGAACAGGGAAGTGGCGTTATATGCTATTGGTCATTTAATTTCTAGGCTGATTCAAAAGTACAAAGATAGTCAACAGATCGTAGACTACATTAAAGATGTTCAAGATAACATCTTAGACAATCTTAATGAATTTATTGAACCAGGTGAGGCTTCATCAACCGCTTTCCCTTGGATGAAAGAGCTTCCTTTCAAGAGATACCAAGTAAATGTCGTAGTTGACAACTCTGGCACCAAAGGTGCTCCTGTAGTTGTAGAACTCAACCCAACGTATCAAAACCTTTTCGGTAGGATAGAGAAGGAGGCACAGTTTGGCGTTCTAACAACAGATTTCACGATGATCAGAAGCGGTTCTATGCATAAAGCAAATGGTGGTTATATTGTTCTGCCTGTTGAAGAGCTCTTTAGAAACCCTCTTTCTTGGGAGGGGCTTAAGATGGCTTTAAAAAGTGGGCAGTTGTCAATTGAAGAGCCTGGAGAAAGACTTGGGTTTATGGTAACCAGGGGATTAAAGCCGGCCCCCATCCCATTGGATGTCAAGGTCATCCTTATTGGGGACCCATATCTTTATCAGATGCTCTACCTATTTGACAAAGACTTCAAGGAACTCTTTAAGGTTAAAGCGGACTTCGACGTAACGATGGAAAGAAGTGATGAAAACATAAATAAGTATGTCTCTTTCATATGTACTTTCTGCAAAAAGGAAAATTTGAAACATCTAGATGCCTCCGCGATAGCGAAGGTAATTGAATACGGATCGAGACTCGCTAATGACCAAGGAAAGCTGTCTACAAGCTTCGCTGACCTTGCTGATGTAATAAGAGAAGCTAACTTTTACGCCTTACAAGAGAACTCGGCATACATAAAAGCAGCCCATATCAAAAGGGCGATTGATGAGAGGTTCTACCGTTCGAACCTTATACAAGAGAAGATACAAGAGATGATCAAAAAAGGCATACTTCTTATCGATACCGAAGGGTATGCTGTAGGGCAGGTTAATGGCTTATCTGTGATCGGGTTAGGTGATACTGCGTTTGGAAGGCCGTCTAGGGTGACTGCGAGCATAGGTCTTGGTCGGGAAGGAATCATCGACATTGAAAGAGAAGCTGCCTTAGGTGGCCCAATCCATACGAAGGGTGTGATGATACTTGAAGGTTATATTTCAAATAAGTATGCGCGAGACAAACCTCTAAGTCTTTCTGCTCACCTAGTATTCGAACAGAGTTACGAAGGCGTAGAAGGGGACAGCGCCTCCAGTACTGAGCTGTATGCAATTCTTTCAGCCCTCTCAGAAGTTCCTATTAAACAGTCTATTGCTGTAACAGGATCTATTAACCAAAGGGGGGAGGTGCAAGCAATCGGAGGGGTCAATGAGAAGATCGAAGGATATTATGAAGTATGTAAAGTGAGGGGTCTGACAGGAGAACAAGGTGTTCTAATACCTGAAAGTAACATCCAGAACCTTATGCTAAAGGAGGAAGTTGTTGACGCGATTAGAGAAGGCAAGTTCCACATATACGCTGTTAAAACAGTGGATGAAGGAATCGAAGTTTTGACTGGTATGAAGGCAGGATCAAGGCTTCCGGATGGATCATTTGAGGAGGGAACAATAAATTATAAGGTTGATAAAAGGTTGAAAGAGATGGCTGAAAGGCTTAAGGAATACTACGCCTTTACAAAAGAAGCTAGGTGAGTGTGCTATAAGTGATGGAACTTAGCAGCTGTCCAATTAGTTAAAGCCGGTTTAGAAATGCTTTTTGACTGCACCATTTAACGTCGATGGCTTTGTAAACTCTGATTCTATGTTACTCTATTCGGCTATGAATAGGATACTCCAAATTCTTTGTCGAAGCTGGAAGCAAGTCTGACGATAACTTTGCCATTTCTGCATAATATATTTTTATGGCTTCATCTTCCCCTTTGTTGATAAAGATGGAGGAAATCGTTGAAAGGGCAATCGCTAGATTCAGAGAAGGTTACGCCTGCTCAGAGTCTGTGTTACTAGGGTATACGGAAGCACAAAATATTAACGCATCAATTGTGCCAAGGATTGCTACAGGATTTAGGGGTGGAATTGGTAGATGTGGGTCTGTATGCGGGGCTCTTGTAGGCGCTATAATGAGCATCGGTTTAAAATATGGGCGAGACTCACTTGAAGACTTAAACTCCATCGACGTATGCTCAGCGAAGGCAGCAGAATGTTATAGGATGTTCGAGAAGGAATTTGGTCAAACGCTATGTCGGCACCTTATTAATTGCGACCTCTCCGATGCTGAGGATAGAAAAAAGTATGAAGAACTCAAATTAAGGGAAACAAATTGTACTAGGTATGTTGAAGGTGCAGCTAGGATCTTAGCTCAACTGACCAAATAGCTCTAATTTGAAACATTTATGTGGAAAGCATATCACTGTAAAAAGGATTATGATTTAACCACTAATTAAATCCGAGCAGCTTTGATGTTAAACTAGTTGGTAATCAAAACTTAAAGAATTTGCGCCCAGGTGAAACGTTTTGCCCGAATTCTTTAGCCAGCTCGTTAAGAAGCTCCCTTTGCCTCTGTGTTAACTTCTTTGGAACTTCAACGTTTACATGAACTAGTAAATCCCCTCTCTTGTAGCTGTTGAGCTTTGGCATACCCTTTCCAGATAACCGTATAAATTCGCCGGGTTGTGTTCCAGGGGCTATCTTCAACGTTGTATTCCCTTCTAAGGTTGGAATTAGTACTTCAGTACCCAGAGCGAGTTGAGGATAGCTCAATGTAAGCTCATAGATTAGATCGTTTCCATCCCTTTGGAAGTGTCTATGAGGTGCCACTTTAATTCTGACATAAAGATCCCCAGCTGGTCCTCCATTTGACATAACATCCCCTTGGCCTTCTAACCTAAGTTGATATCCTTCATCTATTCCAGCTGGCACCTTGACTAAGATCTTCCTTTTCCTTGAGACAATACCGGTTCCTCCACACTCCTTACATGGTGACTCGATTACCGAACCACTCCCATGGCATGTAGAGCATGTTGTGATCTGAACGAATCTAGCAAATCCGCTAGAATGCACCCTCTGTACTTGACCGGTTCCTCTACATTTTGGGCATGTTTTAGGCGAAGTGCCTGGTTTCGCACCAGTTCCATTGCATATATCACATTTTTCTGTTCTTGGTACTTCTATCTCCTTTTCAACACCCTTCGCAGCCTCCTCAAGAGTTATTTGAAGTTCGTAGCTTAGGTCTCTCCCCCTAGAAGTTCTTCCGCCGAATCCCCCTCTACCAAAAAAGAAGTCAAATATGTTGTCAAAACCCCAATCAAAGCCTAAGTCTCTTAAAATCGATTCAAAATCTGCCCCTCTAAAGATATCTTCTGTTGTATAGCGTTGGTCGAACCCTGCGTGCCCCAGCATGTCGTACTGTCTGCGTTTTTCATCGTCTGAGAGGACTGCGTATGCTTCAGAAATTTCCTTGAACCTTTCTTCCGCATCTGGAGACTTGTTTCTATCAGGGTGATATTGCATGGCTAGCTTTCTATAACTATCTCTAATCTGTTCCTTAGTGGCGTCTCTGGGGACGCCGAGTATCTCGTAATAGTCCTTTTTGCTAGACATGCGATAATCACCCTTAACTAACTAAGTTAATACCTTTTACTTTACTTTAAAGTCTGTATCTACGGTCTTATCGTCGCTTGGGCCTTTGGTTTCACCTTCTGGCTGTTTCTGTTGTTTAGCGTATTCTGTTGCAGCCTGTTGGTAGATCACCGTACCAATTTCTTGCAGAACCTTCTTTAACTCGTCCCGTTTTCCTTTAATCTTCTCGACATCTTTTCCTGTGAGGGCTTCCTTTAGCTCGTTGACTGCTTTATCTAATTGGTCCTTCTGTTGTTGATTTATTTTATCCCCTAAGTCTTTCTTTGTCTTTTCTGTTAGGTAGATTAGAGATTCAGCGTCGTTTCTCAGTTCAGCTTCCTCTTTCTTCTTCCTATCCTGTTCTGCGAACTGTTCAGCGTCTTTTATCATTTTCTCCTTTTCTTCTTTTGAAAGCTTTGTCGACGCTGTTATCCTGATCTTTGCTTCTTTATTTGTACCCAAATCCTTTGCGGTCACATTTAATATACCGTTAGCGTCGATATCGAAGGTTACTTCTATTTGCGGTACTCCTCTTGGCGCAGGTGGTATTCCTTCAAGGTTGAACATGCCTAGCGAAACGTTATCTGCCGCCATAGGTCTTTCTCCTTGAAGTATATGAATCGTAACTGCTGTTTGGAAGTCTGATGCCGTAGTGAATATCTGGCTCCTTCTCGTTGGTATGGTGGTGTTTCTCTCTATAATCTTAGTAAATATTCCTCCAAGTGTCTCAACGCCCAGTGAGAGGGGGGTGACATCTAAAAGTAGGATGTCTTTGACCTCCCCAGAAAGTACCGCGCCTTGTATTGCCGCGCCAACGGCCACACATTCCATTGGGTCAACACCTCGTTCGACAGGTTTTCCGATGATACGTTCGACAAACTTCTGTACATAAGGCATTCTTGTGGTTCCTCCTATCAAGATTATCTTGTCTATGTCCTTCGGTGTAAGTTTCGCGTCTTCGAGGGCTTTGTAAATTGTTGTAGCCGCTCTTTGGACGATGGGATCTGCTAATTCTTCTAACTTAGCCCTTGTTAGGGTCACATGGAGGTGTTTTGGACCAGATGCATCAGCATAAATGAATGGTAGGTCGATATCTGTTGTAAGTAGGGTTGATAGTTCGATCTTCGCCTTCTCCGCTGCCTCTTTTAGTCTGGCCATTGCTGTTCTATCCCCTCTAAGGTCGATTGACGTCTGTTTTCTAAACTCTTCAATTGCGTAGTCCATTACCGCTTGGTCGATATCTGCTCCACCTGTTTTTGTATCGCCACTTGTTGACAGGACTTGGAAAACACCTTTGCCAAAGTCCATTACTGTCACATCATGTGTGCCTCCTCCGAAGCTGAAGACCAAGATCTTCATGTCTTTATCGAGCTTATCTATACCGTACGCTAGGCATGCAGCGGTGGGTTCGTTGATTATTCTTAGGACTTCGAACCCTGCGATTTCTCCAGCGTCTTTTGTTGCTTGGCGTTGGTTATCGTTGAAGTGTGCTGGCACCGTGATTATGGCCTTTCTAACAGTGGTTCCTAAGTATGTCTCTGCGTCCCTCTTGATCTTTTGTAAAATGAAAGCTGAAATTTGCTGAGGTGTATACTCCTTTCCGAAGACATTCACCTTGTAGTCGGTGCCCATTTTGCGTTTGATCTCGAATATTGTTCCCTCAGGGTTTGCAGTAGCTTGTCTTTTAGCTGGTTCTCCAACAAGGAGCTGGCCATCTTTTGTAAAAGCAACGACAGATGGGAACATCTTTCCAGCTATCGAAGGTCCCTCGGCACTTGGGATAACAGTTGCCTTTCCGCCTTCGAAGACTGCTGCTGCAGAATTAGTTGTACCAAGATCGATCCCAATAACCTTCTCTCTAACTTCAGTCTTACTCAATTTGATCACCTTTATCTAATTTAATTTTAGGTTTAACTGCTACCTTGACAATACTCGGTCTTATGACCTTTTCCTTTAAAATATATCCTTTTCTAATTTCCTCTAATATTGTACCCTCTTCGACCTCATCTTTTTCAATGCTGGCTATAGCATTATGTTTTGAAGGGTCGAAGGTTTTCCCTACGCAATCAATTTTAGTGACTCCTTCTTGTTCAAGGATTTTCATGAGCTTCTTGTAAATCATTTCAACTCCTTGGCTTAGAGCTTCGTGTGTGTTCGAACTTTGCCCTGACTTTATCGCTAGCTCCAATTCATCTGCAACCTCTAATATTTGAAGTATTAGCCTTTCATTTGAATACCTCTTTATGTCTTCTATCTGTCTGTCCATTCTCTTTCTGAAGTTTTCGAAGTCGGCTTGCATATATTTCAGTTGGGTTAAATACTGCTCTGATCGCTTCTTCTCCTCCTCAAGCTCGTGGAGTAGTTTCTCCACTTTAGAAGCCTTCCTTTGGGATGTAGCCTTATCCTCGCTCATACGTCATTCCTCCTTAAAACAATTGGGGGCTTAGGGCCCTATAATATATATTTTTTAATCGTTTATAGGATGAAATGTTTTCTTATGTTATTCTATAATTTGAAATTTTCTCCATCGCCTTTATCATCGCATGGGTTCCCTTTTCAGAGTACCCCTCTGCCTGCGCAATTCTTAGCATTTGATGCATGAGAGCTGTAACAGGGAGTGGCAGGTTAAGTTCCTCTGCAGTTGATAGGACTATTCTTAGGTCTTTTTGAAGCATTCCAAGTTTGAAACCTGGTTCAAGGTCTCCTTTGATGATTTTTGGCCCTAGGTTCGATAATGCCCATGAATTTGCCGCTCCTGCTGTGACAACTTCAAGTAGTTTATTGAGGTTTAGACCTGCTTTAGCTCCCAATATTAACCCCTCACATACCGCTTGTAGGTTCAGAGCGACCATGACTTGATTGCAAAGTTTAGCTGTCTGGCCCATTCCGTGTTCCCCCATGTATGTGATCTTCTTCCCCATAGCTTGCAATACCGGCAGACACTTTTCGAAGACTTCCTCCTTTCCCCCAACCATTATGGAAAGCGTTGCGTTTATTGCCCCAATATCTCCTCCAGTGACCGGCGCATCTAACATTTCAACACCTTTACTTTCAAGTGTTTCCGCTATTCTTCTTGTCACCTCGGGTGAGATGGTGCTCATGTCGATGACAATCAGCCCTTTCCTAGCACCTTCGATGATTCCTGACGGTCCTAAGATGACTTCTTCAACATCAGGTGAGTCAGTTACCATTGTTATCACGATATCCGAATTCTCAGCGACTTCTTTTGGGCTATTCGCTGCTTTTGCACCTAAATCGACTAATTCTTTCATCTTTGACGCTGTTCTGTTCCACACAGTTAAAGTGTATCCTGCCTTAATTAGATTTTTTGACATTGGCTTTCCCATAATTCCTAGGCCAATGAAACCTATCCTATATTCCAAATTATCACTTCTATTATGCTTGACGTTTGTAGATTAAGATAATTAAAAATTTCCTTATTAATAGAAGCCATCAAACCATCGCTTCTAAGACCTTTGGAAGCTCCCCTATACTACTTATCACTGCGTCAGGTCTCTCTGAACTTGTATCGACTTGGGATACTTCATCCACATTCCAGATTGATTGCTTAGGTCTATTAATCCAGACGCACTTTAAACCAAATTTCTTTGGGTAAAAGACATCGTAAACGTATTCATCGCCCACCATTACTGAAGTAAGGCCGTCGATTAGGAACGGTTTGAAGTATCCGGCCTCATTTTTGTAATGCCCAATGGTATCAGGCGTTATAACAGCTTTGAAGAATCGTTTAAGATCAAGTTTTTCCAAGACTGGGTTCTGGTATTTGTAAAATCCATTGGTTGCAGCATATAGAAGATAATCCATGTCCTCCAGTTGTTGTAATGTCGGCTTACTTTCCGGATATAAAAGCCCATTTGATAAATTTGATTTCTCAATAATTTCAGCAAGGTTGTAATCCCAACCTATTCCGAGCCTTCTGGCGACTGTTCTTATTATATCGTCCCAGTCGTATCTATCTTTACTCATTAAGGCTTCCCTTTTGTGTTCTTCTTCTATAATCAACTGCCTAGCCTCTTTTTCAGATATCCCCGCTCTTTTTGATACTTCTTTATAGACGAAGGGCATTACTGTCTTTCTGAATGGGAAGTCAGCTAAGGTGCCATCCACGTCTATGAACAAAATCGCTTTATATCCGCGCATAATTATCTCACTGCTCTCTTAATCGATGCCCTCCACCTGGGAAGGCTTCAAGGTTTAGCCATTAAAGGTTTTATAATCTCGAATTAAGGTTATATCGGAACTATACCCCTGCCCATAAGAAAAGGTTTAAATCTCAAGATGAGATTTCGAGGTATGATTATGCCATCGGATAAAAACTTTTCTTTAACCATCGATACAGAGCTATCACCGATTAAATTTAAAGGCTTGTTAGAATTCATAAATGAAGCCTACTTGAAGAAAGACAACTCTTACAATAATATACAAATCTATGACTCCGATGGCGCTCCGACTCTCTCTTTTATAAAGGTAGATCCAGAGCATAAATGGTCATTTAATATAATCGTAAGAACAGGTACACCGATCTCTGTCACGATTGGCATCAAAGATGAGCCTGTTCCTGAAAGCGTTATCGAAAAACTAAAAGATGATCTATTTCTACTCGTTCAACTCTTCGAGGAGAAGGCTAGAAGATCAACCATCTATTTTGCATGGGTCGAGGGTGAACGCATCATCCCTGAGAGGTATTCGACAAAAGGAAAGAGCACCGTTATCCGAATCTTCTCTGAGAGCATGCTGCTTTTCTATGTCGTCTTCATAATAGCAAGTGTACTGCTGTTTTCCATCTTCGGTCTTTATGCTCCTATCATATTAGTTACCTTCCAGTTGATCTTGGTACTTTTATCTGGCAAAATAATAGAGAGGACAGGAGAATGGAAGATCACCAAGGAGAACCCTAAAGTAACAATTCTTCAATATCAACTTCCTATTGAAGATATCAAAGACTTCTTTAAGCAACATGGTCAAGAAGTTCTTATTAAGATCAAAAAGGAGATATATGATAAAACTCTTTTACAAGGTAGGCCGGTTGACTGTGATGCAGCAAGGGAAGTCTTTTCAAAATATAACTTGCAATGCCTTCACGAAGGGATGTCGGTTAAGACCATTAACGTGTATGAAATCGTAAAGAAGGGCGCGGAAAAGTTCAATATTAAGGTCCCTAAGATTGTTGTATCACCTATTCAAGTACCTAACGCAGCTGCGGCAGGACCTGGCCCAAGGTTTGGAACTATGCTAATCACTACAGGTCTTTTGATCCAACTTAAGGAAGATGAAATATTAGGTGTAGTAGGTCACGAGCTAAGCCACATAAAGGGAAGGGACACATTAGCCTTCTTTGGTCTAATGTCTTCTGAATTTATTTTAAGGTTCTACATTTTTTATCCATTGCTAATGTTATTCGGAATCTTCTACCTCATTTTGGCTTTCACCGTCGTCTACTTTATAGCAAAATTCTTTGAATCAAAGGCTGACCTTGAATCAGCGATTAGGATTGGGCAACCGAAGGCTTTGGCAGAAGCGTTGAAGAAGATAGGGTTCATAAAACTCCTTTATTCACAAACTTCACCTAGCCAGATACAAGAATGGCTAAGTTTTGAGCCTCACCCGCCTATCTACTTTAGGATAAGAAGACTTGAAAGTCTAGAAAGGCCGGAGGAGATAAAGCACCCACTGTTAAGGTCGATGAAGGATAACATCCTAGGTTTCACCTCGCTACTCAAAAAGTGATCGGGATGAAACTGAAGACTATTAATATTTAAATAAAGAAAAACTATCAATTAATCTATGACCGTTTTCGAAAACGCATTAGCTGTTGCTTTAGGAAAGGAAACAGGCCGAATACCGGTCGTTCTTCAAGTGTACAGCCTTGTCCTAAAAAGGTTTGCAAGGGTAAAAGAATATGATTATTACCAAGACATAAAGCTGCAGCTTGAAGCTAAGGTTGCCTTCCAAAGGAGGTTCCCTTCCGTGCTAAATATAGGGTTAGGTGCTGTGCCAGAATATGCGGAGTTTGTCGGGCCTATACCGACTGCCTTTGGTGGTAAGGTTAGGTGGATGGAAGATTCACCACCATATGTTGGAGAATACCCGATAAAAGAACCTGGTGATATCGATAAGCTCGTTGAAGCAGGCTTACCAGAGGCGAACGCTGGAATTGCCTCGCAAGTTCTTGAAAGGCTCGAGTACTTCTACGACTGGTTTCCCAAAGACCTTAGAGATGAATATGGCATGGTCGATGGCGTAATTGTCCCAGGTGGATGTGTAGAAAGCGCAGCGTTATCAATGGGTTATGACAAATTCTTCCTATGGATGCGCCGATACCCTGATGTTATACATAAATGGCTTAAGCTGTCCACAGACTGGCTCATTAAATACTGTGAAGCGATCGAGGCTGTGGTTGGGCCATGTAAGGTCTTATGGATAGCTGATCACATCCCAAGTATGGTGGGAAGACAACAGTTCAAAGAATTTATCTTACCTTACTTCAACAAAATATTCGGTAAATATAGAGGAGCGCTCAGAATATGGCATAACGAAGGATACGTTGGGTACATGTTGGAAGAAGTTGACAAGATCGACTCTGAAGTTTGGCATTTTGGTCCTAAGGAGGATATAGTCGAATGCAGGAGTAAGACCCACTTCTGTCTACAGGGAAATATTCACCCCCCTGATTTCGCGAAGATGACTCCGAAGGAAGTGGAAAGTAGATGTGAAGAAATAATATTTAAGTCAGGAGGGAACAAGCTATGGCTTTCCACAGGCGGAGGAGTATCGCCAGGTACCCCACTTAGGAATATAGACGCGATGGTGAAGGTCGCGGAAAGGCTATCACGTATAACTGTCAGATAATCTATCTTTGGTACAAGTTATATTCTAGGGGGCTCGAAAGATGGTGGTTGAACCTAGTTGTACCTGTTGGGGTTAGATGTTGGGACTACGGGTTGTAAAGCAATAATATTTTCTCCTAATGGGAAAATAGTTTCTTCCGCGTATGAAGAGTATCAACTCCATCATAGGAAGCTGGAGTGGGCTGAGCTGAACCCTGAAGAGGTCTGGGCTAAAGTTGTCATGGTGACTAGGCGAAGTATCGCTGATACGAAGCTTGATCCTAAGGAGATTAAGGCTCTCGCCGTGAGTTCGTTGGGTGAAGCATTTATGCCAATCGACAAAGAGGGGAAGCCTTTGTACTGGAGCATGCTCTTCATGGACGAGCGCTCTAGAGAATACACCCTTTGGCTTGAAGAACATATTGACAGTAAAGAGGTCTTTAGAATGACAGGGCAGACATTAAGTTCTTCGATGCCCGTCTATACCTTGCCAAGGATTATGTGGTTAAGAAAGTACGAGCCTGAGGTGTACAAAAACGCTTGGAAGTTTCTGCTCTGGGAGGACTTTGTAAACTTTAAGCTATCCGGGGTTCCTGCGATAGACTATACACTGGCTGCCAGAACTATGATGCTCGATATAAGAAAGAAGAAGTGGAATAGTGAAATTCTAGAACTAGCTGGATTAGAAGAAGATCAACTGCCTTCTGTTCACTTATCTGGGACAGTGGTCGGGGAAGTTCAAGAGGGTGCTTCCAAAGAAATTGGGTTGGCTAAAGGGACTCTTGTTGTAACAGGGGGGCATGACCAACCATGTGGTCTCTTCGGTTGTGGTGTAATTGAATCAGGGCCCCTGATGGATTCCACTGGGACTGTGGAGTGCTTTGGTATCGTGCAAAGGGAACTCACCCTTACTGATAAGATTCTTGCACAAGGCTTTCCAGTTCATCCTTACGTATTGTATGAGACATATGATATGTTAGGGTTCAACCCTACTTCGGGGGTTGTGTTAAGGTGGTTCAGAGACAACCTATCTTACGAAGAAAGAGAAGAAGCTAAGACTAAGAACTCCAACGTCTACGATTTGTTGATGAATAAGGCATCACAATCCCCCTTAGGTTCACTAGGACTTTTCTTCATGCCATATTTCGAAGGCAGCGGAACACCAACTTTCAACAGAAACGCTAAAGGCGCCTTCATAGGGCTGACTTTAGCTCACGGAAAAAAGGATATTATTCGCTCTATTACTGAAGGGCTATCCTACGAACTAAGACTCAACATCGAATGCATAGAAGAACAGGGGACTGATGTGACAGAAATAAGAGCTATAGGAGGTGGGGCAAGATCAGACTTCTGGCTGCAAGTTAAGGCAGATGTCACAGGAAGAAAGATCGTTGTTCCAAACATTACTGAAGCAGCAGCCTTAGGCGCCGCTACATTAGCTGGACTAGGTTCTGGTGTGTACAAGGATGCTAAAGACGTCATAAAACAGACATATGGAATTAAGAAGGTAATTACGCCAGATAGCAATAATACAAGTGCCTATAAAAAGTACTATGAAATCTACAAGGGGCTTTATAACTCACTTAAGACGATGTTTGACGAAATGGCCACTTTAAGGACTGATTAATTATCAATAACCCTTCGCATCAACTACTTTGCTAGCTCTTCACCTTTGCCAAGTAGTCTTCACGAGGAGGGCTGAAGACTTCAAGTAACAGTCCTCGTTTGTCGCCTAACACCTTCGCACTATGCTTCTCATTAGATTTGAACCAGTAAACCATTCCAGGTTCAACAACCTTTACCTTGTCACCACTCTTGAATTCGACCCTTCCCTCTAAGCAAAGCCCCATCTGCTCATGTGGATGGCTATGTTCTTGAACAACCCCTCCTGGTTCAACTTCGACCTGCAAGAACATCATCTTATCCCCACTTAGTAAGATCTTTCCCCGTATCTTTTCAAATAGGAGAAATCCTTTTACATCATCGCTCTTTACAACTTGCATCATATATCACTAATTACATGAAGCTTACTAAAACATATAATTAAGTCTATAGCTACTTGAATAAAGCTAGGGCCCCCGTATCTGTTTTGGTTGTTAGCTAAAAAGGACGCCAATAGAAAAGGTTAAGGCAGATGTTTCATCTCCTTTTTAAGGTGTTGATTTAGAGTCTATAGAGGGAAGAGAGGGAAATGGATGCCATAAGATCAGTGAATTTGACCAAGGTCTATCGAGGTAAAGCCAACGTGGAAGCTCTAAAGAGCATCAGCCTCTCTATCAAAAGCGGGCAGTTGTACACACTTTTAGGTCCTAACGGTGCAGGAAAGACAACCTTCTTAAGAATCGTTTCAACACAGCTTCTGCCCACAAGCGGTGAAGCGTACCTTCTAGGTTACGATGTTGTTAAACAACCCGAAGAAGTGAGGAGACATATAGCAGTAGTCCCTCAAGATTCGATTGCTTATCATAACTTAACTCCATGGGAATATGCTTACTACTTCGCAAAACTCTACGGCGTCCCCAGCTCAAAAGTGAAGGAGAACGCTGAGCTCGCTTTGAAGACTGTTGATATATGGCACTTAAAAGACCGCACTTGCGGCTCCCTTTCTGGTGGCGAACAGAAGAGAGCTATTATCGCTTCGGCTCTCTCATCTGATGCTAGCATACTGATGTTAGATGAACCAACTAGTGGGTTAGACGCGATCGCGAGGAGACATGTTTGGGAAACTTTAACAAAAATAGTGAAAGATGGTAAGACGATAATTCTTACAACCCATATTATGGAAGAGGCGGAGATGGTCTCTGACAGGTTGGCCATAATAAACAAGGGGAAGTTAATAGCTGAAGGAACACGTGAAGAAATAAAGTCCCTCTCCAAAGAAAGGTTCAGAGTCGTATTAGAAGGGAGAATAGAAAATAATGGCCTATTCGGGGATGGTTATAGGGTAGCTAAGTTTGGAAACAAAAGCATCGTATTCTTTAATAGTCTAGATGAATCATTAAAAGTGGTGGAAAGAGCTTTAGCTAAAGGTTTGAAAGCCGAAGCCTCACCAATAACACTTGAAGACGTCTTTGTAGATTTGGTTGGAAGTGAGCTGGTTGGTGGTCAAAATCATTAAAGACATTATAACCATAACCGCTTTCAAATCTCTGCCAGACATCAAAAGAAACCCATTGATGATTTTCTTGGTAAGCCTAATAACCTCTTTTCCATTATTCTTTATAGTAGTGTCTGGTGGAGAACTGTCCTATGGGATAACTGGTGCGATTGTGGCAACAGTTGGTTTCATAGGACTTAACTCTGCAATACAAGACATGGCATGGGACAGGTACCTAAAGATAAGACAAATTATTGTTTCGATGCCTGTAAATCCAATCGCTTACGCCCTAGCAATAGCGCTCGCACCCCTCGTTGTCTCATTACCTGGGCTAGTGCTCTTCGTCTCCATCGCTTTATATCTAAAAATTTTGACACCCTACTCGCTATTATGGATAGTAATAATCATAACAATAACTTGGGCAACCCTATCAAGCATAGGATTCCTAATTTCAACACATCTAAGAAACACAAGTGTATACGCCATCAGCAATCTAGCAAACATACTCGGACTGGTTTTGATCTTCATACCCCCAGTCTACTACCCAGAAGAAATACTAGGAAACCTAAGCTGGGCTTCAATAATAATACCAACATCAAACGCAGTAGGGCTAATAAGAGCATATTCAGGAACACTCCAACTATCACCTACCACTTTACTACTGCGATGGGCCATATTCCTAGGAACAATGCTTACCTCAACCCTAGTGACCATAAAAAAGTCTAAATGGAGAGAAGACTAAAATCATAACTAAATAAATACTCAGCGAAACAGCTATATTACCTATTCTACGACACTAAAGAGAATGCCTAGCCAAAAGGACTGGAAGTACGAAGTACCAGTGCAAAAGACAGATAAAGCTCAGAAGGTGCCAGAAGAAGTACTTAACGAGGTAAAGGGGATCAAAGGGAAGATGTTCAACCAAATGAAGAAAGAGAAAATAGGCTGCCCAGTCTATAGAAAAGAGCTGCCATTCCTAACATGCTTTGTATGCCCAAACTTTAAAAGCAGAATACGTGGAATAGTCTATTGCAAAGGAAACCCCCTCTAATTATAACTAAATTACTCTAACATATGATTTAAAGAATCAAAACTAAACTGGCCTGAAAAATATAATGGAAGAAATCAAATTACTTGACAGTTCAAAAACCCTCCAATAAGAAAAGATCAGAAAACGTTACTATCATGTAATGAATGGCATTCCAAAACTAGGAAAACTCAAAGAATTTTTAGAAACAGGATTCATACTAAAGAAGATATAATAAAACTGCAACACAACATGATTGGCACAATACCATGGAAAGGAAAAGAAAACGACTTCCACCTGATAGCGCACGAACACCTATTCGTGTTCAGAAAACCAAAAGAAAAAGAAGAATTAGAGATATATAAGGAAAGCATGTACCTTAAAACGTAGAAATGCAAGTTGCTTAAAATAAGACACAATTTTAAACATTTATAAACCATGTTATTTCAATCTTTTAGTGAACAAGGTTCTTCTTGGAGAAATAAGGGATCACCTCCGAGAAAACTCGCTCTCGAAAGAGGTGATCCAAGATGGCAAAATACATGCCTCAAAAGGTTTCGGAAGTAGAGTATGAGATACCTAAGGGCGCAAAAGAAGGAATGAGGGTTCCAGTAAAAATCTATGCAAACGAGCAACTCTTACAGAAGATGCTTGAAGACAGGACATTGGAGCAGGCTGTGAACGTAGCACATTTGCCCGGTGTCCAAAAGTTTTCAATTGTACTTCCTGACGGTCATGAGGGCTATGGGTTCCCTATTGGTGGTGTTGCTGCCACTAGCTTTGATGATGGTGTGGTGAGTCCGGGTGGCGTAGGTTATGATATTAATTGTTTAGTTGGAGATGCTCGTGTTTTGACTGCTGACGGCTACTGGGTTAGGATAAGGGATTTTGAGAATCGTTCTGGCGAGCTGGTCTGTGTTGATCTTAGGACTCATGAGGTTGTGAAGGCCGGCTTTTCTAGGTTTATTAAGATGTTTCCTCGGGCGAGGGTTTTTAGGGTTGTTACTGAAGCCGGTTACGAGGTTGTCGCTACCGCGGATCATCCTTTTCTCACTTCTTCTGGGATGGTTCCTTTGAAGGATTTGAAGGAGGGTGATAGGGTTGCTGTTTACCCGTTTGAGGGTGTTGAATATGAGGAGCCTTCTAGGGAGGTTGTTGTAAGCGAGGAGTCTGTTAAAACTTTACCTTTGAGCGAGCGTGAGAGGGATGCTGTTGTCTTCGAGCTTAGGAAGAGGAGTTTGCTTCCACTTTATTTGAATGATGAAAGGATTGCTTGCTTGGCTAGGATTGTTGGTTATGTTACTGATGATGGCACGATATATTTTTCTGGCGGGAAGGGCTATGTTGTCTTTTATGGTAGGCCTGAGGATTTGGAGGCTGTAAGAGATGATGTTTTAAAGCTTGGTTTTAGGGCTTCTAGGGTTTACAGAAGGACTAGGAGGCATAGGATTGTTTCAAGCTACGGTGTCAGGGAGTTTGTGAGCGATGAGTACTCTGTTAAAGTTTCTGCTAAGAGTTTTGCGTGCTTGCTCATTATGTTAGGCGCTCCCTTTGACGATAAGGCTGTTGTAGATTTTAATGTCCCTTCTTGGGTTTTGAGGGCGCCTAGGTGGATTAAGAGGCTTTATTTGGCCGCCCTGTTTGGTGCTGAATTGACTTCGCCTAAGAGTATGAGTAGGTTCAACTTCTATTGTCCAGTGCTTGGCATTAATAGGGTTAGGGAGAAAGTTGAGGGTGGCAGAAGGTTTCTTGAGCAGGTTTCTTCTCTTTTGAAAGAGTTTGATGTTAAAACTGCTAAGATTAGTTGTAGGATTGAAGGTAGGAGAGGAGACGGTTTTGAGATGGTTAGGCTTAGGCTTATCGTTTCCTCTACTCCAGAAAATTTGATAAACTTTTTTGGAAGGGTGGGTTTCGTATACAATAGAAAGAGGAATGCTCTGGCTAATTCGGCGTGCCACTATCTTAGGCTAAAGTCTAGGATTCTCGAGGAGAGGGCTAAGGTTATTGTAAAGGCTGAAGGCTTAAAGGGTAAGGCTTCTCCTTCAGAAATATATGGTAGGCTGGATTCACCTTGGGCTAACAGGCGTTTTATTGAGAGGACGTTGTACGGGGGGCGTAAAGGTGGGCCTAGGATTGCTCAGGCGTTCATGGGCTTCGAAGAATTTATAAATAATCCTGCTTACGTCGGCTCAGACTTCGTCTGGGACAGGGTTGTGAGGAAGGAGGAAGTCGAATACTACGACTACGTTTACGATTTCACAGTAAACCATGAAGGGCACAACTTTGTCGCAAACAATTTCGTTGTCTCAAACTGTGGTGTAAGGCTGATTTCTACTCCCTTGTTTGAGAGAGACGTTCGCCCTAAGTTGAAGCAGCTTGTTAGGGAGTTATTTGTTCAGGTGCCTAGTGGTTTGGGTAGCCGTGGTCAGGTTCGCTTAAGTGTTGGGGGGTTGGATAGTGTTCTCGATGAGGGGGTTGATTGGGCTATTGCGAACGGCTACGGTTCCACGCAGGATCGGGAGTTTTGTGAAGCCAATGGCCATATGGAGTTAGCCGACTCCAGTCTAGTGAGTACTAATGCTAAGCAACGTGGAGCCCCCCAGCTCGGTAGTTTAGGTAGCGGTAATCATTTCTTGGAAATTGGCGTAATCAACAAGATATTTGATGCCACGGCCGCAAAGGTTTTTGGTCTCCGTCAAGAGGGTCAGGTGGTTCTTTGGGTTCACACTGGAAGTAGGGGTTTAGGGCATCAAGTTTGCAGCGATTACCTAAGGGTTATGGAGTCAGCAAGCCACAAGTATGGTATCATGTTACCTGACAGAGAGCTCGCCAGCGTCCCTGTCACATGTCAAGAGGGGCGGAGGTACCTTGGAGCTATGGCTGCTGCTGCTAACTTTGCTTGGGCGAATCGCCAGATGATCACACATTGGGTCCGTAAAGCCTTCTCTAAAACCTTCGACATCAACGAAAGCGAGTTAAAGCTGATCTACGATGTCGCCCACAACATCGCTAAGGTAGAGGAGCATGAGGTTGAAGGAAGGAGGTTGAAGGTTGTGGTTCACAGGAAAGGTGCGACAAGGGCCTTCCCAAGGGAGCACCCTGAAATTCCAGCCTTATATAGAAGCATTGGGCAGCCAGTCCTCATCCCCGGTAGCATGGGAACCGCCAGCTGGGTGTTGCTAGGAAACCCATTATCTATGGAGAAGAGCTTCGGTAGTACTGCCCATGGTGCTGGTCGTATGATGAGCCGTGCTGGTGCTTTACGTTCTAGAAGTGGTTACGACGTTAAGAGGGATCTTGAGTCACACGGTATCTTGCTCGAAGCAGCAGATATAAGAGTAGTGAGCGAAGAAGCTCCTGAAGCTTATAAGAATGTAGATGTTGTTGCAGAGGTTTCTGATAGGGTTGGTATTGCGACTAAGGTAGCTAGGGTCGTACCAATAGGTGTGGTAAAGGGCTAGCTGTTAAGAATAACTCACCCTGATGGATTTCCATTTTAAATTTAGAAGCCAGCATAAGTCCGCTATCGCCATAAGTTTTTCGACTAACCTGTCTAATAGAGTCAGTTAAGAAAAATTTGGATATACTGAAGGGCAAACAAGTTGATGGCTCGTCGTTCTTTAGCTGTTTATTGGATACTAGAATTATATTTATATTCGTGTTTGCCTTATATTACGTATGGAAATTGGGAAGATCAGGTGCTTCATCCCAGTAGGTGGACAGGCCAAAAGGCTAAGGCCACTAACCCAAGACATTTCAAAGCCTTGTGTCAGGTTCCTAAACAGGCCTTTGATCGAATTCTCTATGGCCACTTTAGCTGAACAGGGCATAAGACACTTCATATTCGGGGAGTATGGTTACACAAACTACTCGAACCTCTTTGATCGTTACGGTGAAGGATTAGGGTTCTCAACAAAGTATAGGATTGAACCTAGGGTCCATATTAAGCATCAACCAAATTTAGACGACCTCGGTAGCGCTGACTCCTATAGGCTTAACGTTGAATACTATGACGTCAAAGACCCTGTTCTAGTCGTTCAAGGGGATAGTCTATTCGACATAGATCTGAAGAGTTTTGTGGAGAAGCATGAGCAGAAGAAGGCCTTAATGACCATCGCTCTGGCTAAGGTTAAAAATACTGAGGAATTTGGCATAGCTGATGTTGATGAAGATGGTAGAATTAGAAGATTTATCGAGAAACCCCCACCTGGGAAAGCGCCGAGCAACCTAGCCAACGCAGGGGTCTATCTACTTTCGCCAGAGGTCAGACATATAGTGTCAAGTGACGAAGTAAAGAAGATATTAATTGAAAGGCAAAGGTTAGACTTCGGCTACGACCTAATTCCATATATTATAGAGAAAGGGTACCCGGTTTACTCATACGAGCTCAAGGTCTGGTACGATATTGGGACTCCTGAAAGATATCTTACAGCTATGCGTGACGTTTTATATGGTGCACTTAACATTAGGGTTACAGAAGAAAGGATAATCCCTGGACAGAACATTTGGGTTCAAGGATACAGCGAAGAATCTATTAAGAGGAGGACGGAGATAGTGAGAAAATATCAAGAAAAGAAGTTGTTTCTAGAAGGGGCTGCGTTGGTTGGGAGACATACGAGGATAGGAGATTTCACAAAGATAGTGGACTCGAACGTTGACAACTTCTGCATAATAGGTGAGAACGTGGATATAGTTAGATCTGCTGTTTTAGACGCTGTAAGGATAGGTGATCACGCTAAAATCTCTGACAGTATTGTTGGGAGGAAGGTGGTGATAGAGTCAAACCAAAAGAATCCGACTCATATTGAATCGTTGTCTGTGATAGGTAATGCTGTTCGTATTGGTGCTGGATGCAAACTTTTCAGGACAAGGGTAAACCCGTCGCTAGTAATCCCTCCTGGCATGATCTATGTTGATAAGTACTTGCAGACTTATGAAGACATTGTACATTTAGCGTCAAGTCAATAACTATTCTTAATTAAAGAGGAAATTCATATCACATGCTTTTACAATTAAAGGTCTTTGATGAAAGCAAACAAATTAAAGCACCTTGGTGTTGGACTAGATTGAAAATAAATCTCTATCTAAGAACTTTCTGATGAAGTTTGAGAATGTGTAAAAACTTTTAGCCCTCAATTTATAAGTTATATAATATATAATAAACTTTTATGGAAAGTTTTAAATATTATTACAAATTGGACTGACAGCTAAAAGGTAATTAATTTGAAAAGCACAGAGAGCAAGTTATCATTTCTTAACAGGTTTTTAACGCTTTGGATATTCTTGGCTATGGTGATGGGTGTAAGCCTAGGATATTTCTTTCCACAGATTTCTTTGATTTTGAATTTGAGTGTAGGAACTACCTCTATTCCTATTGCAATAGGCTTGATATGGATGATGTTTCCTCCGTTAGCAAAGGTTAGGTACGAAGAATTAAGGAAGGTTGTAACAGCCAAAGGCTCAAAGACGATGCTCTCGTACTCTTTATTTTTAAACTGGTTGGTTGGGCCTTTTTTGATGTTTATGTTGGCTTGGGTATTCTTATCTGATTATCCTGAATTCAGAAATGGCATAATTCTAGTAGGTCTAGCGCGGTGCATCGCTATGGTAATAGTCTGGAACGACTTAGCAGGAGGCGACAATGAATGGGCCGCGATACTTGTTGCTTTAAACTCTATTTTTCAGATACTGTTCTATTCTATTTTAGCATACTTTTACATAACATTAGCGAGCTCTTGGATCGGGGGGCAAGGGACGTCTGTAAACATATCTTTGCTAGAAATAGCTAAGTCTGTTGCAATATACCTTGGAGTACCATTTTTTGGAGGGATAATTACAAGATTCTATTTTCTTAAAGCGAAGGGAAGGGAATGGTATGATAATAAATTTATGCCGAAGTTAAGCCCTACGTCACTTTTTGCACTTTTATTTACAATAGTTGTTATGTTTTCGCTTAAAGGAGAATACTTTGTTAAGATGCCCTTTGACGTCGTCAGAATCGCATTACCGCTAATAGCCTATTTCGTTCCAATGTTCCTTCTATCATTGGCTCTAGGTTATTTCGCGAAGTTAGACTATAAGAGGACCACTTCCCTTGCTTTTACCGCTGCAAGTAATAACTTTGAGCTGGCTATCGCAGTTGCGGTCGCGATCTTTGGGCTATCTTCACAAGAGGCTTTCGCTACAGTAGTGGGTCCTCTAATAGAGGTCCCTGTTATGATAAGTCTGGTGAACGTTGCACTTTGGGCAAGAAAACATTTCTCTGCTTAGTCTAGACCAAATGGATTCGATTTTTTAAGAAAATGTTCTTCAGTAAACTAAATGCCTTTAAAAGTTGTACTAACTAAATCTATTTCTTTACTAATAATCAGAGGCCACGGTTAACCTCTATTACTCCTTCTTTTACCACAAGTTTGATGTTTTCCATCTTCTGTAGGATTGAAATATCTTCCAGTGGGTTCTTCCCTACTACTATGAAGTCAGCAGACTTTCCAGCTTCTAGTGTCCCTGTCTTGTGCAGAATGTTGCAAGCTTCTGCCCCACGCTTTGTAGCTGCTACTATAGCCTCCATCGGGGAAAAGTCGCACTTCTCAACTAACAGCTGTAACTCCAGGGAGTTTAGACCGAAAGGTAGCATAGGTGTCCCACAAAAATCTGTGCCTGTAGCGATTTTAACACCGTGCTTTCTAGCTAACCCAATATTCTTGACATGGGTCTCTATTACTTCTTGAGACTTCCTTAGCCCCCATTCCGGGGTTCCTGCCTCTTTCCCCATCTGAACTATTCGATGTACTATCGCAAGCGTCGGAACAAGTATTGCATTATTCTCTACCATCATCTTCGCACCTTCCCCGTCCAAGTAGATGCCGTGTTCAATGGTCTTCACACCAGCAACTAACGCGTTCTTTATCCCTTGTACGCCTTGTGCGTGTGATGCCACGAAGGTCCCAACCTTTCTCGCCTCGTTAACTATGGCCCTGATTTCGTCGACTGTGAACTGTTCGTCTTCTGGGCGGTCTTTTTGGGACATGACTCCGCCTGTGGAGCAGATCTTAATGAAGTCAGCACCTTCTCTTAGAGTTTGCCTAGCTGCTCTTATGCATTCATCAACGCCGTCACATATTAAACTCCCAAATCCAAGCTTATATTCGCTCCTTTTTTTGACTATGTCAACTGGGAAATAGTGGTCATCCCCATGTCCAAACGTTTGAGAGAGAACTCTGTTAGCTGCGACTATTCTAGGCCCTCTTGTTAAACCTGATTCAATCGCCATCCTGAGAGGCACACCATTGAGGCCTCCTATATCACGTACTGTTGTAAAACCTGACTCGAGTAGCTTTATGACATCGTTCATCGATTTAATCAAGAGTATCTCATGTGGTCTTAGTATATTTTCTTCGACAAATTTATCAGTCTGATAACCTGTTATGTGCAAATGGGCATCTATCATTCCGGGCATTATTGTATAGTTCCCTGCGTCAAATACTTCTGAACAATCGGTGTCCTTTGAAATGGACGCTATTCTGCCATCCTCTACTGTAATGTAGACATCTTGTAGTGGGTTGTTTCCATTTCCATCTATTAATAATCCTGCCTTTACGGCGAACTTACTCTTTTTTGAGTTAAACATTTGTGAATCAAGGATAACTCGTTCACGTTATATAAATTTTAATAAGCCTACAAATTTAATTTTATTACAGGTCTAGTTCCATTTGTTTATTTTTTTGATTTTAATATAGCAAATAATTAATGTTTTATATATTTTGACATGCACGTTTAAGATAAACTTTTATTTACGATTTTTGCCACTAATTGGGAGAGATTGGTTCCAAAAACTGAAAAAATATGGTTAGATGGAAAGCTTGTGGACTGGGATGAAGCCAAGGTGCATGTTCTCGTTAACGGTTTGCATTATGGTTCCGGCGTCTTTGAAGGTATCCGATGCTATAAAACAGAGAAAGGTCGTGCAATCTTTAGGCTAGAGGAACATATCGATCGCTTCTACAACTCCGCAAAGGTCTATTTTATGGAAATACCGTTCAAAAAGGAAGAGGTTGGGAAGGCGATAAAGGAAGTCGTCAAAGCCAATAACCTTCAAGAATGTTATATTCGACCTATCGCTTTCAGAGGTTTAGGCAGTTTAACTCTTGATTTCAGAGAAAACCCCGTTCAAGTGGCCGTCGCTGCTTGGCCTTGGGGTACCTATTTAGGGGAGGACGCAATAGAGAAGGGTATAAGGTGCACCTTCTCCTCTTGGGTTCGAATTCAAAATTCAATGGTTCCTATGATAGCTAAGGCTACAGGCCAGTACATCAACTCCTCCTTGGCTTGCATTGAAGCGCACTTGAAAGGATTCGATGAAGCCTTGATGTTGGACTCTAGAGGTTTCGTTTCCGAGGGCCCGGGTGAAAACCTGTTCCTTGTCAAGGGGCCATACATCATCACACCCTCCGTTACCTCCTCAATTCTTGTTGGCATCACAAGGGATACGATAATTAAGTTAGCTCTTGAGTTGGGCTTTAAAGTTGTGGAAAGGGATGTTGTAAAAGACGAAGTCTTAATGGCGGATGAACTGTTTTTCACTGGAACAGCAGCTGAAGTCACTCCCATTGTCGAAGTTGATCATCGACCTATCGGGAATGGTAAGGTGGGCCCTGTCACAAAGGCAATATATACAAGGTTCTTTGAAGTCATTAGAAGGGCTGATTCTAAATATAAGGACTGGTTCAGTTTTATAGACTAGAAGGTACTTTCCTATGTGGATAGAAATACGACTATCCCGAGAATTATGACGATAGCGCCTATGAGCGGTCTTATAGAAACGGTTTCGATGTCTTGTGGGTAAAGGCGCGCTAGTAAATATACAAATAATGGTTGTGCGTTTATAATTGGAGTGACCCTTGTCACATTTCCATAGCTTAACGCATAAAAACTGAACAACCAACCAATCCCCATCAATACTCCTCCTTTCCACATCAGCTTAAAGTTCTCCAAGTTTAGCGGATTCGACCTTTTCCTTCCTATAGTAAAAAATGTTAAGTAGTATAGTAGTAGTGAAGAAATGTTAGCAACCATTGTGCCCAAGATAGGTAGGTTTGAAATATTTAAGGCAACTTTTCTAATAGGGTCGCTCAAGCTGCCAGAAAGTACACCTAACAGCGGAAGTAGTATCCATGGGGAAAAGGATTTCGAACTATTGTCTTTGCTTCTACTTGTCTCTATTATTATTGCCCCTATTACTATTGAAAATATTCCAACCCAAAGCCCGATGGAAGCTTGTTCAGAAAGTAAAAGGACTGCTATGATCGAAGTTATTATCGGCTGTGAAGGCATAATCGATGTCGTGATAAGGGCACCTATCTTCTCTATGCTCTTAAAAAAGAATAGTCTAACCAGACCGGGGCTTAGTAGCCCTGCTAAGGCGAAGAGTAACAGGCTCGTGGTGTCTATCTTATTGAAGTCTGTGAAGAGTAATGCTAATGGAGCGTATATTAAAAGGCCGACAATAGAAATCACAATGCTACATGAGATGTAATCCGTCCTCCTTAAACCTCTACGTATGTCAACTACACTGGATGCGAGCGATATCGATGCGAGGGTTGCGAACACTATCTCTATCATTTATAACAGACGGGTGAGAACTGGATTATATAAGAATAATTAAGTGCTTTTATAAAAAAAGAAATGATTGGCGCCTAGTCTATTAGGTATACTATGTGGATTGAAGTTGAAATTGACATCTGCCCTGGTATAAGAACTGTGTTCGAGCCTTCTTTGGCATCCGTTCTATAATATATGGGGTAGGAGACAGGGGAACTCTCTGCCGCCGATTGTACCCCAACTATCTTCAACTTCAGAGTGGTAGCTGTTAAGTTTGCTTTTGACTCTGCATCTTCGATTGCTAGTTTTAATGTTTGATTCTTTAGTTGCTTAGCTAGTTGGTCTGATACTGTGAACTGTACGCCAGTAACTTGGTTTATCCCTGCTAGAACCGCCTCGTCAATAACCTTGCCTGCTTTTACTCCAAGTTGTGTCACATTGTCTCCTTTTAAGGCTACCTCAAGGTTGTGTACAGCCCTATATCCTGTAATATATGGTGAAGATCCGTCATTTGGATATTTGTAGACTGGGTAAATGTTATAGTAGGTGGTCTCTACGTCTTGTCTAGGTAAACCTATTGCCTCAAGCCTCGTCAATAATTTGTCCACAATCTCAGCGTTCTTTGCTACCGCTTCTGTTGTAGTAGGCGCCTCCGTTAACGCACCTAAGCTTATTATGGCCGTATCTGGGTAGACCTTGATTTCACCTATTCCTGTCACTGACAAGGTATGTTCTGGGGGTGTATTATTTGTGTTAGCTGTTGAAGTATTGGCTAGCAGAGAATATAGTGAAGTACTGATCAGCACTAGTGCCAGCGCCATGGCACCTAACGTTACTATCTTTTGTTCTCGGTTCATCTCTATCCACATCGTTATTGGGATAGTTGAAATTAATCCTATAATTAGAACATATTCGTTCTAACTTTAGAACAAACCATTCAGCATTCTAATCTAAAGTTTCATATAGCTTAAAGTCGCTTTAATTAGAACATCCATCGGCTTTCAGGCTTTAATCTTAGTAGATGGTTATGTAGATCAAAGTGCCTAAGGCTAAAGAGGATATCCACAGTATAAACAATATCCGCATCCATTTCTTTAATTTTCTAGGTTTTTTAAGTATGATAAATATTGCAAGGCTCTCAGTGAGAATTCCAGTTACCATATGTGGGATAAACAACAAAGTCAATGTTCCTAAAGTTTTGGTTGATTGTGCAATTAGGTTTAGTGTTGATGGAACCATTGCTAATAGTATTGATACGCCGTTTACTGCTGTCGCAGTCACCATTAGAATATGATGTTGCTTGAACCTCTTTTTGGTGGCAAATATTGCACCGGCCACAATGGCTGCACCAAGAATTATCTGGACTATCATGTTTACTGTTGCAGGTTGTATTTGGTTTGATGGCACGATCGTTGTAGTTGTAGTAGAGGTAGTCGACTCTAAAACGGTCCACAAACTCCATCCATGAAGGTTACAGTTCGCTCTTACTTTCACTAGCGCGTTCTGGTCTATTTGTCCTAAGTCAATTTTGTAAGTGAATGTTGTCTCGTTTTGGGGTGTTAAGTCTACCCTAATGAGCTTATCATCGACTTGGGCTTCGATTGTATCTACGTAGTGGGATTGGGAGGGATTGTTGTGTCTTATCTTTAGATTAAGTATGGTGTTTTTGCCTTGTATTTCTTTGCTTATCTCAAGGACTGCTGGAACGTCGGCGGAGACAGAAGTAATCAACCAAGGTCCTATTAATGCGAATAGAATTGTCCAGACGTAGAAAGTTGTTTTTTTACTCAAACCACTTAATCGAATGGCTACCGTTGTTTATATACATTATGAATGGGTCTCTTTTATCCGCACAGTTCTTGAGATTCTTCGAAAAGATTCGAAAGCTTTAATTGGCATCATTGAAATGCTTCCCCAGTGAGTATCATTGGCAAAGCGTGTTGCACTAATTAAAGGAGATGGCGTCGGACCAGAGCTTACTGAAGCGGTGATGACCGTGTTTGAAGCTATAAAGCCTGATCTAGAGTTTATTCCCTGCGAAGCGGGTTATGAATGGTGGCAGGTTCACGGTGGTGACTCCTTGATCCCTGAAGAATCCTGGGAAAGGTTGAAGAACTCTGATGCCTGCTTGAAGGCTCCGATGACAACCCCGTCTTTTAGGGGAGCTCCGAAAAGTGTTGTTGTGAGCATTAGGCAAAAGTTCGACCTATATGCGAATATTAGACCAATTAGATCTTTCAAAGGCGTAGCAGGCCCGCTTGGAGATGTGGACTTTATCTGTGTTAGAGAGACCACTGAGGGGCTATATAGTGGTATTGAACATAGGCTAGACGATGGTGTAGCAATTGCTATAAGGAAGATCACCAGTAAGCAGTCTGAAAAGGTCGCTAAGAAGGCATTTGAGATGGCGAAGGAGAAGGGTTGGAACAAGGTTATCGTTGTTACGAAACGCAACATTATGAGGGAGTGCGATGGCATCTTTGTTGAAGCCGTCGATAAAGTTTCCAAGTCCTACCCAAGCATCTCATATGAAGAGTATTATATTGATAACATTGCGCAGCAACTTGTAAAGAACCCGCAAAGGTTCAACCAGAACATTATACTCGGAACCAACCTGTTCATGGATATCATCTCTGAAGAAGCTTCAGGGTTAGTGGCGAGCATAGGGTGTATCTACTCAGGAAATTTTGGGGATACTTATGCCCTGTTTGAGCCAGCTCACGGTAGTGCACCTAAATACAAGGGGATGTACAAGGTTAACCCAACCGCAATGATCCTTTCTGGGGCTTGGATGCTAAGGTATCTTGGAGAAGACAAGTTGGCTGACGTCGTCTTCGCTGCAACCGAAGAAGTCATCGCGGAAAAGAAGCATGTAACCTACGATCTAGGCGGTGACTCGTCAACTTTGGACATGGCAAAGGCTATCGCAGAGAAGGCGAAGGAAATGCTCGTAAATAATAGAACCACATAATCCTAGTTTGATATTGGAACCCCAATTATATTTTAGTTAATAAAAAAGTTTATTTGCTATTGGTTTACATCTTGCTTATGCCTTATTTTAGCTGGGAAGAGATTGCCAAGCACATCGATCACACAATATTGAAGCCTACGTCAACCTCTAAAGATGTCATTAGTCTATGCAATGAGGCCATTGAAATGGGTGTGTATTGCGTTGCCATTCCCCCGACCTACCTGAGGTTGGCTAAGAGTATAGTTGGGGGCTCTGTTAAGGTTGCGTGTGGTGTGTCGTTTCCTATGGGCTATACCCCACCGAAGGTGAAGGCCTTTGAGGTGGAGTATTACATCGGTGAAGGTGCAGATGAAATCGACTTTGTTGTGAATCAGGGGTTTGTGAAGGAAAATCGATGGGAAGACTTCGACAAAGACGTTTCTGCCGTTGTTGAGAAGGCTGCTAAATATGGTGTTATAACCAAGGCGATAATCGAAGCCTGTAACCTTACAGATCAAGAGAAGATATCTGTTGTGGATCGATTGAATGTCCTTGGAGTGGACTATGTAAAAACTTCTACAGGTTTCGGCGCTTCTGGGGCCACATTAAACGATGTTTTGCTCTTAAAGAGTCGGTGTAAGGGGAAGTTGAAAGTAAAAGCAGCAGGAGGTATTAGAACGCTATCGCAGGTGGTAGACTTTCTTAAGGTGGGGGTTGATAGGATAGGTACTAGTTCTACGAAAGCAATAAGGGAAGAGTATTTAAGAGCTAGCCCTCCTCCATAGATTTTTTAAGCTTCTCTTGGAACGATATGAACTTTCCGTCTTCATAGAAGGCTATTTTTGTTTCTATTGGAACTCTTAGTCCGAGGACCTTTAGAATTTGGAGAAGTTCTCCACCTGAAATGTTTTGATCCAGTTCTCCGCCTTTGATAAGTTCAGCTAATTTCTCTACAACTATCTTCATTTCTTTTGGGTAGAGCTGTTCCGCTTTATACAATACTTCATCTCCTCTGTCGACTAACTTCTCAAGGACGATGTCCCTTGGCGTTTTAGGCTTACTCTTGGCCTGAGCTTTCTTGGTAAACTCTGCTAACTTCTTTGCCTTAAGAATTTCCAGCTCCTTATCCTCCTCTGTCATCTATATCAACCATGGCTCATAGTTTAATATATATAATGTTAAGTGTTAAGTAGGATTTATATGGTGCTATCGATCTTTATTCCCGACTCGATTTTATGTGAAGAATCAACCTTAAGAGAGAAGACTATCAAGTTAGGGTTTATTGCTAGAGCATGTTCTATCTTTAGGGTTGGAAAGATATACGTCTATACAGAAGAAAGGGGGGCATATGAAAGAGACTACTACGTTATCAAATCCATTTTGGAATATGCTGAAACTCCGCAGTACCTTAGGAAACACCTTTTTTCAAAGAGTGAAGTGTTTAGGGATGTTGGCATCCTACCTCCTCTTAAAACCCCTCATCATAAGCCTTACATAACTTTGGACGAACTGAAGGTAGGGGACTTGCGTGAAGGCGTATTGGTTAAAAAGGGTGGTTCACTTTTTGTTGACGTAGGGTTAAGCTCTTTGGTCAAGTTTGAAGGCCCAGGTTCTGAAGGGGAGCGTCTAACAGTCTTGGTCACTAAGGTTGGGTCGTCTTTGAGTTGTAGACGGGCATTTGCTCATGAAATTGATACCTACTGGGGTTATAAGGTAATTAGGGTTGGGCCCCTTGGAAAAGTTCTAAAGAGCAGTTTCAGCGGTCTTAAAATTGTAACTTCTAGACTTGGTGTGCCAATTAATGAGAAGTTTGACGCCCTAGTCAACGCTGTTGTAAAGTCGGATAATATCGCCCTAATATTTGGTTCGCCTAGGAAAGGGGTTTACGACATTCTGAAGGAAGAAGGGCTAAAACCTGAAGATGTAAGTGATTTTACTCTGAACTTTGTGCCAGAGCAAGGCACGTCTACGATCAGGTCAGAAGAAGCTATAATCATATCTTTAGGTATAGTTAATTTAATTTTGAAGGTGTTCGCGTCAAAAAGATAAAGATTTAAAAACACTATAGAAATGGTAAGATACGCAAGTGATTTAGATTGGGTCATAGGAAGAAGAGTGCGCCGAGACACGGTTCATTGGCATTTCGCCCAAGGGGTAGGGCTGGAGACATAGTTCCACGTGTTAAGAATTGGGCTGATGTCAATAGTCCTAAACCGATTTTGCTAGGGTTCGTTGGGTTTAAGGCGGGGACAACTCATGCCATTGTCGCAGGTGATAATCCAAGGTCTCCGACCTTTGGAAAGTCTCTCTTTAAGGTAACTACAGTGATTTCAGTTCCCCCTATGACTGTGTGTGGTATAAGATTGTATGGTAAAGATGTTCGTGGAGAACATGCTTTATGCGATGTTTATTCAAATAAGCTCTCTAAACTTTATGAACGAGCATTTCCAAGAGGCTACCTTAAAGGCAAGTTTGACGTGGGCGTTCTAGACGCACTTATTGAAAAGACCAAAAGGATAGTGCTTATTGTAGGAGTAGAACCCTCAGAGGCTAACCTCCCTCAGAAGAAGCCTATCATACTTGAAATCGATGTTGGGGGCGGCAAGTCTATGAAGGAGAGGCTAGATTTCGCGAAATCTGTTCTTGGAAGCAAGGTCAAGCTAAAAGACGTCTTTAAACCTGGCGATTTTGTAGACACCATAGGGATAACTAGAGGTAAAGGCTTCCAAGGCCCTGTCAAAAGGTTTGGCATCAAAAGGAAACAGCATAAGTCAAGAAAGAGCGTCAGAGCTGTAGGATGTATAGGACCATGGCATCCTGCTGCTGTGACCTATGCAGTAGCTAGAGCTGGTCAAATGGGTTTTAGTCAGAGGACTGAATACGGTAAAAGGATCCTCGTTTGCGACTCGACAAAAGAGGGTGAAATGTTCAACCCTAAGGGCGGGTTTGAGCATTATGGAGTTGTAACAGGAGACTTTGTGGTTCTCGAAGGGACAGTTCAAGGTCCGCCAAAACGCCCTGTTGTGCTAAGGTTTTCGATGAGGAGAAGGGAGGAGAAGGTAGAAGCGCCTAAGCTACTCCATCTCAACGTCTCCCCAATTCCAATTAAAGGTGCTGCGCAATGAGAGAAGTTCCTGTTTACGGTCTAGATGGCAGTGAGAAGAGTAAGGTGCTTTTACCTGGAGTCTTCTCTGTTAAATTTAGACCCGATGTTATACATAGGGTCTACGTTTTACAGTGGACGCACGCACTCCAGCCGCAAGGAAGGGACCCTATGGCAGGTGAGAGGACCTCAGCGACCTCGTGGCAGACTGGGCATGGTGTTGCGAGGGTTCCACGTGTTAAGGGAGAGAGGTACAGTAGATCTGGCATGGCTGCGGGTGTAGCGAGTGTAGTAAAGGGGAGGCTTCCTCACCCTCCTAAAACTTGGAAGGTAATTTACAAAAGAGTCAATAAGAAAGAACGCCTGTTGGCTTTGGCGTCTGCTATTTCGGCTACGTCGTTAAAGGAAGTAGTATCGGGGAGAGGGCATAAGGTTGAAAATGTTCCGTCGCTGCCACTTATTGTAACCTCAGACCTTGAAGACGTCTCAAAGGCTAAGGATGTGGTTAACTCACTTAAATTATGGGGTTTAGGTGAAGAGCTGCAAAGAGTTAGGAACGGGATTAAAAGTAGGAGTGGGAAGTCAAGGGCACGAGGGCGAGGGAAATACGTCCCTGTCGGGCCTTTGATTGTGGTCTCCTCACTTAAAAGTCCGTTAAAGAAGGCTACTGAAAACATTCCAGGATTAAAGGTTGTTGAGGTGGACTCATTATCAGTTCTAGATCTTGTACCAGGTGGGCATCCGATAAGGTTAACTATCTGGACAGAGTCTGCGGTTAGTAAACTAGATGAAAAGTTTAAAGGTGTTGTCGCATGAAGCAAGTGGACGCTATGAAGATAGTGAAGTACCCTTACATAACCGAAAAGACTTCTATGTTGATAAATAGTAACAACACTTTGGCATTTATAACAGATGCTAAAGTGGACAAGGAGAAGGTTAAGGAGGCGATCGAATCGCTTTATAACGTTAAAGTAGATAAGGTAAACATCCTTGTCTCAAAAAAGGGGAAAAAGGCTTATGTGCGCCTTGCAAAGGAGTATTCCGCGTCGGAGCTCGCTTCTAAGATAGGTATTGTATAGTGGTGAAGGAAATTGGGCAAATCGTTGATTCAGCAAAGGAGAGGAATGGGGCATATCCAATATCGTGCCCCAAAGGTTGGAAAGATTTCTAAGGTAAGTTATCCCCCTCTTAGTAAAGAAAAACTTGTTGGAGTCGTTGAGAGGATAGCGCATGAAAGAGGGAGAGTAGCCCCCATTGCTCAGATCAGAGTTGATGGCAGATATTATTACCTCCCCGCGGTTAAAGGCGTTGCAGTAGGTTCAACCATTGAAATCGGGCCGAAGGCGATTATGAAGGCGGGAAACGTGTTGATGCTCAAAGAAATAAGCGAGGGTTCTTCGATATGCAATATAGAAAAGCGCCCAGGGGATGGTGGAAAGATGGTTAGAGCAGCTGGGGCATACGCAATCTTATTTTCACAATCGGGTGAAAATAGTATTGTAAAGTTTCCTAGTGGGAAGACGGTTTTGGTAAATGGTAATTGTAGGGCGACGGTCGGCATCGTTGCAGGTGGTGGGTTTGCGGAAAAACCTTTGATGAAAGCAGGTGCGAGCCATCATAAAATGGCTGCGAAGATAAAGCTCTACCCACGTATGAGAGGAATCGCTATGGCGGCGGTGCACCATCCATTTGGTGGAGGAAGACATCAGCACCCCGGTAAATCGACTTCGACTTCAAGGAATGCGCCGCCTGGAAGGAAGGTAGGTCATATTGCTCCCAGAAAGACTGGTAGGAAGCGTGTCAGGAGAACCTTAGAGGTGAAGTAAAATTGGTGAAAGAGTTTAAGTACAGAGGATATGCCCTTGAGCAGCTTCAGGAAATGTCTTACGAAACTTTCATAAGCCTCCTACCATCTAGGATGCGTCGCTCACTGAACAGAGGTTTAAGCAAAGAAAAGATGAAGTTGCTTGATGAAATCAAGAAGGCTAAGGAAGGTTTGATAAAAGGCCCGATCAAAACTCACTCGAGAGACATGATCATATTGCCTACGATGGTTGGTGTCGATATTCAGGTTCATAACGGTAAAGAGTTTGTATCCTTCAAAATAAAACCTGAAATGATAGGGCACTATCTTGGGGAGTTTGCGGTAACCAATAAGAAGGTCGTTCACGGGACTCCTGGTATTGGTGCTTCTCGGTCAAGCCTGTACGTGCCTTTGAAGTAAATATCACATAAAATATCTTCTGACTTGCTAAATGTTAACTATATTTTTATGAATTCTATCATAAAAGATGTATATCCAATGACCATGCTGTAGATTAGAGCCGTATGCAACGTAATGCCTTTTGTTTGGCTTATTACTGAAGCTAAAAGCAGGGTGGAGAGAGTCATTCCAAATATAGCTCCTATCTGGTAGAGCGCTGAGTCGTATAGTGCTATAGATGTTATAATAGAAGAAGGAAGGGTTGACATAGTTATTCCAGCGAAGAGCTCGACCTCCCCAAAACTTTCTCTAACATAGGCTAGCGTGAATAACTTTGTAATGAGCCAGAGTGGTATTATCGACATTAACAGGGGCGTCAGTTGCGGGCTCATAAAGTATATTTCTAAGGGAGCAAAGAGGATAAGGCCTTTTTGGGTAAAATAGGCTAGGGTTGTCTCAGTAAGTAGAATTAGAATTATCGTTATAGATGCAGTTGCCTTACTTCTTGAGACGCTTTTAACAAGCGATGTCATCATAAGGGTTGCGAGTAAGTTGGAATCGCCCCCCTCCTTTTGTGTAGAATACCCTTTTACAATCTTTTCATACAACTTCTCTCCATTTTTATTAAGACTATACCTTCTTTTTTCATCAACTTCAATAAAGTCCCTAAGCCTTGTCAGATGGTAGTATATGGCACCCGTACTGATGTTAGTCTCCCTTTTGATCTGGGAGAACGACACCTTCCCCGCCCCACCTAAAACTTCTATTATCCTCCTTCTGCTGGGGCTTGATAAAGCCTCTTTTTCCAGGTCGTCCCCCATCTCTTTTCATAGTGAGCTATACGTTTGGCCTTTAATAATTTTATTTTTTAGTTTATTAAAGTATTTATTCCAATAAAAATTGGGGTTAATTTACTCGGTGATGATCGTTGCCAAAGTTTAGGTATAGCTTCCAAGTGGAAGACCCACTACTGTACGTTAAGGCTAGTGCGCGCGAAGTTAATATTTCGCCAAAGCACGCTAGGGAAATCTGTAAGTCTATTAAGGGTATGACGTTGACGAAAGCGAGGAAGTTCTTACAGGACGTTATTGCAAAAAGGGTTGCAGTCCCCTTTAGGCGTTACCATTTGCAGGTTTCACATAAATCTTCGACAAACGGTTATGTTGCTGGAAGATACCCTGTTAAGGCTGCTGAAGTTTTTCTTAAACTGCTGGATAACCTTGAAAATAACGCGTCATTCAAGGGTATGGATGTTGAAAAGGTCGCTATTGTTCATGCAAACGCCTACAAGGGGTTGACGATTAAAGATTATGTGCCAAGAGCTTTTGGACGTTCCTCTCCAAACTTTCACGTACTAGTTCATATAGAACTTGTTGGAAAGGAGGTGCCGTAGGGGTTATGTCTGAACAGATAGAGCGTTCACCTATTAAGAAGATACTGAATAAGCAATTAGCGTACGCTGGGTTAGATGAATACCTGGAACAAGAATTAAAGGACGCTGGTTATGGGGGAGTTGAAGTTTCAGAGGGCCCGCTGGGTGTCAGATTAACGCTTTATGTTACACGCCCAGGCCTTGTTATTGGGAGAAGAGGTATAGGTATTAAGGATATTTCTGATAAGTTGTCATCGAAATTTAAGCTTAGTAACATTCAGATTTCGGTAGCCGAAATCGAAGTTCCGGAGCTCAATCCTAGAGTAGTTTGCCATAGGATTGCGAACTCCATGCAAAGGGGTACGCCGTTTAGACGAACCGCGATTTGGGCGCTTAACCAGATCATGAATGCTGGCGCATTAGGCGCAGAAATCATCATCTCTGGTAAGATTAGGAGTGAACGCGCACACTATCAAAAGTTCGTCGCAGGCGTTGTTCCTAAAAGCGGTGAAATATCCCGTGTTGCCGTTTTAAGGGGCACCACTAGTGTCCTTCTCAAGGCAGGTCTTTTTGGTGTCAAGGTTAAGATAGCTTTGAAGGAGAAGATTGTCCCAGAATATGAGCTTAAACCCGTTGAACCGGCTGTAAAGGAGGAGGAGAATGTTGAAGAAGTTGAAAGGTAAGGAGCTGATTAATTTATCAGTAGAGGAAATCGAAAAACGCCTTATGGATCTCCGCAATGAGTATTCTAGGCTTAAAGGAATGACTGCAAGAGGTGCTTTGAAGAAGGAATCTGGTATGATTAAAAGCATAAAAAGAAACATTGCAAGATTAGAGACTGCGAAAAGGTTGAAGAAAGTTAACATAAAATATGAGGTGAAGAAGGAAGAATGATTACTCCTACCAACCTCGTCTACCATGAGCTCATCTGCTTAAATATGAGGATAGCGAGGTCGTCAATAGAAGG
>Ga0315298_1000854_pt1 | contig 58317 bp, 55 predicted proteins | sample WHS_1_MG_FD_203077 | JGI IMG/M metagenome (GOLD analysis project Ga0315298, IMG submission 203077) | Extremophilic microbial mat communities from Washburn Hot Springs, YNP, Wyoming, USA - WHS_1_MG | ecosystem: Environmental > Aquatic > Thermal springs > Hot (42-90C) | place: USA: Wyoming... | reverse complement strand
CCGAGCGACCCGCGAAGCCTCAACAGGAAGTTTGTCGAAGCGGGGGACTGGAGAGATGTTTCTCCACTTATTATATATTCTATCTATTTCTACAACATCCATCCCCAATTCGCTGGGGAACATTTTTTATTGTGGATGCGACGCAGTCGCATCACGCTCATTTTTTTTCCGTGCTCTTCCCTTGAGCAAGACCTGAGGAAAGGAAAGATGATGACAATGACCTATACACTCTCCACAGCGAGGTTTTTGCATTGTAGCACTGGCACAGCCAGTGCTACTTTTATCTCCATCATATATCTTGATTCATGTCCATAGGATGGTTTTGCTTAAATTTTCAAAAATGGAAAATTTCTACATAAATCTCTTTTCCTTTAACAAATAATAAAAATCATGCTATAATAACTTCTATTTCTGGCTGACAGGAGAGTTTTTATGATTAAAAGGGCTCTTTTTAGTGTATATCAAAAGGAAGGTATTGACATATTTGCCAAATTCTTACAGGAAAAAGGGTATCAGATAATTTCTACTGGTGGAACCTTTAAGTTTTTAAAGGAAAAGGGAATTGATGTTGAAGAGGTTTCTTCGATAACGGGTTTTCCAGAGGTTCTTGATGGCAGAGTAAAAACCTTACACCCCATAATTCACGCAGGAATTCTTGGAATGAGAAATAAAAAAGAACATATTGAACAGATGAAAAATCTTTCTATTTTCCCAATAGATTTTGTAGTGGTCAATCTATACCCTTTTGAAGGGACCGTAAAAAATCCTTCCTCATCTTTTGAAGAAATTATAGAGCAAATAGATATTGGTGGGGTTGCCCTTATTCGTGCCGCAGCCAAAAACTATAAAGATGTATGCATTATAGTTGACAACAATGATTTCACAAGAGTTATGGAGGAACTAAAAAGTAAAAAAAGTGTTTCAGATACTCTAAAGCTTGAGCTTGCAGCAAAGGCTTTTAGTCATACGGCATATTATGACGGGCTTATCTCCACATACTTCAACCGCTTAACCAATCGAATTTTTCCACAGGAATCAGCCATACCTATTAAAGAACATCAGGAACTTCGCTATGGCGAAAATCCACATCAGAAAGCAAAACTTTACAGAAGCTATGTGGACTCTAATGTATCAACCATTAATGCATCCATACTATGGGGAAAAGAAATGTCTTACAATAACTTTATGGATGCAGACGGGTGTATTGATATTCTGAGAGAATTCTTTAGCGATGCTCCTTTCGCCGTAATTATAAAGCATACAAATCCATGTGGTGCTGCCCTCGGTAAAACTCTTGAAGAGGCATATTCACACGCTTTATCCTGTGACCCTGTTTCAGCCTTTGGAGGTATTGTTGGTCTCAATCGCAAAGTAGATGTTGAAACCGCCTCTAAAATAGCCGAGCGCTTCTACGAAATAGTTGTGGCCCCGGATTATGATGAAAAAGCTCTGGAGACACTAAAGAGTAAAAAAAATCTTCGTATTTTAAAAATAAATGGAAACGAATGGAATAAAAAGGGGCTTGGTTATCGCCGGATAGAAGCGGGCTTTCTCGTTCAGGAATGGGATAATATAGGAATGAATATTGAGGGCTGGAATATAGTAAGCAAGAAAAGACCTTCTCCCTCTGAAGAAGCAGATCTAAAATTTGCATGGAAAATATGTAAGTACGTAAAATCAAACGCCATTGTTTATGCAAAAAATCTGATGACTATAGGAATAGGTGCAGGACAGATGTCAAGGATTGATTCTGCCCGCATTGCCATAGAAAAAGCAAGGGAAGCAGGTTTTAACCCTGAAGGTGCAGTTATGGCTTCCGATGCCTTTTTCCCATTTCGTGACTCCGTGGACACGGCTGCTAAAAATGGAATTAAAGCCATAATACAGCCAGGTGGTTCAGTAAAAGACGAAGACTCCATTAAAGCAGCGGATGAGCATGGAATCGCTATGATTTTTACTGGTGTTAGACATTTTAGACATTAAATAAATATAGAATTTGTTTGCATTTTATCATCTTTATATTTAAAATATCTAATAAAAAGTTAAAGATTTTTATACCTTTTGTTATAGAAGGGGTAGGGTTTTATGAGATATGAAATATCCGATTATAAAGATAAAACTCTTTTGAAAATCAAAGAAAATCTGGTCACAGATCCCGATGCCAGAGAGTTTAAAGATATTCTCACATCCATAATCGATGAAGGTAAAAGAGAAATAATTATAGACTTTTCCGATATGATATTTATAGGCTCAAGCGGGATTGGAAAACTACTCCTTGCCTATAAAAGATTAAGCGATCTAGGCGGGAGTATATATATTCTAGGTTTGAATAAAGATATCAAGGATCTCTTTTTCACTTTTCGCCTTAATGAATTCTTTCACATCGTGGATAATCTTGAATCTATAAAATAAAAAATATGAATCAAAAAAATCGATTTATAATAGCCATAATACTAAACTCACTTATTGTAGTAATAGAAATAATATCTGGTTTAATCTCCGGTTCTGTATCCCTGATTACAGATGCCTTTCATAATTTCGGCGATGTTCTTGCATTAATTATTTCACTGATAGCCCTTCTGTATAGAGAGAAAAAAGCAACTTTAAAAATGACCTATGGTTACATTCGATCTGAAATGATGGGTGGATTTGTACATTCATTTTTCTTAACACTATCTATGCTGTTCATATTTGCAGAATCAATACAAAGAATAATAAAACCTTCCACTGTCAACAGCATATATATGATAGTCATAGCTTCTATTGCCTTCCTGATTAATGCTATTTCAGCATCTTTGATAAAAGATAAACCTCATCTACATAAAGATAAAGAAGCACATGAAGATTTAAACATAAAAGCATCCTTTGTGCATCTTCTCGGAGATGCCCTGTTTTCTCTTGGTGTTGTGGCTGGTGGAATATTAATGCTTATATTTAACATTCAGTACATAGATCCTATTTTATCAATCGTCTTTTCAATTATCATTATAGCAGAGTCTATTGATATTCTTAAAAAGACATTTCTAAGCCTTATGGATGCAGCTCCAGAACAATTAAACAAAATTACCAATCAGATTCTTTCTCACTCCGAAATAAAAAGCATTCACGATATTCATATAATAAAGCCATCTTCAAAGGATATTCATTTCTCTGCGCATATAGTCCTGAAAAAAGCTCTAAGTCTGGAAAAAATCGAAAATTTGCTTGAAGTTTTACGATGTGAACTTGCTTCGTTTGGAATTACCCATATTCTATTCCAGCCCGAAACCGAAAAATACCACAACTCAGAATACCTATGCCAGAGTCATAACTGAATTCTTTGACCAAATTTTTGACAAATAATTTACTTTTCAATAAAATATATACCTATCCTTCCTGCAGGAATGCAGGCATGCCATGCAGGCAATAGTCCATAAGGAGGTCAAAATGGTTAGAAAATACGAAATTGCCTTCTTGATCAAAGAGGGTGAAGGTGCAAAGAGTACAGCCGAAAGGATAAAAGAATATCTTACCAAACTAAAGGCAGACATTCAAAAAGAAAGCGAGCTTGAAAATAGACAGCTTGCCTACCCGATTCACAAAAGCCGTGAGGAATTCAAGCGTGCCTATTACTACTTTTTAAATGTAGAAATGGATACAAAATCCATTCCTGAATTCGAGAGAAATATAAAATACGATGAAGATGTAATCCGTCATATGATTCTCGTGGAGGATTAATATGAGCTGGGATATTAACAGGGTTATCCTCGTAGGACGGCTTTCCAACGATGTAGAGCTTAAATATACTCCCGGTGGTACAGCTGTAGCGCGCTTTGGAATTGCCGTAGGAGGAAGACTCAGAAGCGATGGCTCAGAAAGTGTCTCGTTTTTTAATGTTGTTGTATGGGGAAAACCTGCAGAAAATTGCAGTAACTATCTTTCAAAAGGGAAAAAGATTGCCCTTGACGGTCGCCTTGAACAGAGAAGCTGGACAGCGCAGGATGGAACAAAACGAAGTGTTGTGGAAATAATAGCCGAAAGGGTAGAATTTCTTGGTGCCCCTTCAGGCAAGGTCTCTGGAGGAGAAAATGTTATATCCCCAGAAAATACAAAGGGGCAAGAAGCAGGTATTGAGGATGTGTTTTACGACAATACCGATTTTAATCCAAATCCTGTTGAACCAGAAAGTCATGATGATTTGCAGGATAATGGAAATATCAATTTTTAGTTTTTAAAAAAGGAGAGTTTTTATGTCCGAGGAATCCAGGATTGAAACAAAAGTGGATGTCGCTGAAACATCTGTTGACTCAGTAGAAATGCCAGATACTCAATTACAGATACCAATAGAAGATGTTGATATAAAAAAGGTAAAGGAAGATATACCGGAAGGAGTTCCAGATAAAAAGAAGTTTTTCTATACCAAAAAGGTTTGTAAATTTTGCACAAAACAAATAGAAGAAAAAAGCATTGATTATAAAAATGTAGATATGTTAAGAAGATTTGTTATGCCAAGCGGCAGGATTCTCCCAAGAAGGATTAGTGGAAATTGCGCCCGACACCAGAGAAAAATTGTCAGAGAGATTAAAAAGGCCCGCATCATAGCTCTTTTGCCATTCCTCGATAGATAATTTATAGAGGACAGTGTGTGGAATTTTCTCTTTTCTGGCTATCTCTGCTTATCTTTTTTCTGGGGTCTTATGAATTATTAAAGAAAGTCTTTCTCTTTTTGAAATCCAGGCAGATACTCATAGTAATTCTATTTCTTTTTTCTTTATCACTTTCAATCTTCCATTGGATGATTTCAATAATATTTTCCTTATATTTATTTATACCAGCTGTCCTTTTCTGGTTCTACAGAGATAAGCTATTCAATTATAAACTTCTCTCTATTTACTTCATAGCAGTTTTAATTATAAGTAGTATTCTATATATTCCTGTTTCAGACAACCTATGGCTCCAGGTAAATGAAAAAATATACAGTTACTTTAGTAGCTCTTCCAGAATAATAAAAGGATTAATGGAAATATATACCGTCGCACAGTTTTTCCGATTTTTGTATCCTTCCCTTTTCTCTTTTTTCTTCTTCTTATTTTTCGCTTATATTTCCAGCAAAAATCTTTACTCTTTCTGGTACCGTTTATTTAAAAACTTTAAGCATAATTTTGCATACTGGAGTGTTTCACTATGGATTATCTTTGCCTTTCTCTCGGTAATTGCAGGGCAAAAAGCTAATCTTTTAATTTTAAGCAATATTATTCTTAACATTGCTTTGTTTTTTACCTACTTCTACACAATGTTTGGTTTATTACTTATATTTGTATTTCTAAGAAAGAATGGTATAAAATATACACTACCTTCAGTAGTTCTTTTTGTAATATTTACAGTAAGCGGCAGTTATCTTCCACTAATATTCTTTGCTCTATCAGGAATTGGAATTACCGATATATGGATGAATTATAGAAATATAGCAACTACAAATTAAAGTGTCTTTAACTCGAGATTTCAATAAAAGTAGTTTATAATAAAAGATATAATAATTTGATAATGCAAGACTTTTATCTTAGGAGGACTTTATGGTGAGAGTAATACTTTTAGAGAATGTTGTTGGTCTTGGTAGGGCTGGGGAAATAAAAAATGTAAAGGATGGCTATGCTAGAAATTATTTACTTCCAAAGAAGCTCGTGGAGATAGCCACAAAGGGTAAGGAAAAATACATAGAAAAAATTTCCGTAGCTCTGGCAGAAAAGGCCAAAAAGTTTTATGAAAATGCTTTATCTTTAAAGGAAAGCATTGAAAAAGAAGAGCTTGAAATAAAAGCAAAGGCTGGAGAAGAAGGAAAACTATTTGGCTCTATTACAAATTCAGACCTGGCAAATCTCTTAAAGGAAAAGGGTTTTGATATTGATAAGAAGAGAATTTTGCTGGATCACATAAAAGTAATTGGTGAACATTCTGCGAGAATTAAGCTTGATGAGGGCGTAATAGCCACAATTAAAATTAAGGTGATTCCAGAATAAATATTATGGGTGCAGATGATTTAGTAAAAAGAATTCCTCCCCATAGCCTGGAAGCAGAAGAATCCTGTCTGGGTGCAATGCTAATGTCCAAGTCTGCTATATCCACCATTCAGGAACTTCTTAGGGACGAGGATTTTTTTGATGAAAAAAATAGAATCATCTATCGTACAATCGAAGAACTAAGCGAAAAAAATCTTCCTGTTGATGCAATAAGTGTTTCAGAAAGGCTTTCTTCTGCAGGGCTTTTGCAAAAGGTGGGTGGTAGTACATACCTTGCTAAACTTATTGAAAATGTACCATCACTTTCCAATGTTCAGTACCATGCAAGGATTGTCCTGGAGAAATCTATGCTCCGCGAGCTTATTAATGCTGCCAGGATCATTATTGATAATGTTTACGATAACCCAACGGATGTTGAAAGGCTTTCGGATGAAGCAGAGCGTTTGATATTCGATGTTACCAATCGCAAATTAAGGTCCAACTATAAACTTCTAAAGGACATTCTAACCGATACCTTGAAGGGTATTGAGAGAATTTCACATTTGAAACATATATATACAGGGCTTCCCACTGGTTTCACCGAATTTGATGATAAGACAAGTGGACTTCAGAATGGCGACCTTATAGTTATAGCTGCCCGTCCTTCTATGGGAAAAACAGCTTTTGCTCTTAATATAGCCTCCAATGTGGCAAAAATGAAACCTCGCGATTCCTCATCAAAAGAATTAGAAGGTAATGCTGTTTTATTTTTTTCTCTTGAAATGTCTTTTCAGGAATTGGTATTGCGTATGCTCTCAAGCGAATCTCGAATAGATATGCAAAGACTCCGTAAGGGCCAGCTTAGACCGCAGGAAAAAGAATGGGATGAGCTTGTTCGAGCTGCAGGAGAGCTATCAAAAATGCGTATTCTTGTGGATGATACCCCGGCAATATCTATAAACGAAATACGTGCCAAGTCAAGAAGACTGAAATCCCGGTATGACATAAAACTAATAATTATAGACCACCTTCAACTCATTACAACGGTAGAATCAAACAAATTAATAATTAACAGAAATAATGAAATCTCCTATATCTCCAGAAGCCTTAAGGCTTTAGCTAAGGAACTAAACATTCCGATAATAGTACTATCCCAGCTTTCACGAAAGGTAGATGAAAGAGGTGGTGATCATAGGCCAATACTCTCTGACCTTCGCGAATCTGGAGCAATTGAACAGGATGCCGATGTTGTTGCTTTCCTGTATCGTGAGGAATATTATAAAAAGGATACAGATAAAAAGAATATAGCAGAACTCTTGCTTCAAAAGCAAAGAAATGGCCCAACAGGTGATATTCAGCTTGCTTTCTCAAGAGAAATAGTAAGATTTGACAATCTGGACATACACTCTACATACCTGGAAGCGCAAAATGAACCACTGGAGCAGGAATTCTAGATACTTAAGAGGTTATAACCTCAATGGATAAAATACGAAATTTTTTTATCGACCTTGCAAAATTTACCCTATTTTCAATCGAATCATTACGCTACATCCCGAAGACCATGCTAAAACCCTATGAGCTTTTCAGGAATATTCTTTCCATTGGTGTTATGTCCGTACCTGTTGTAACCGCAACTGGTTTATTTATGGGACTTATTCTTGGACTTCAACTTGGAAACGCAATGGAAGCCATTATAGCTGGAACTGCCCAATATATAAGCGGTGCACTTTCTGTTAGCCTTGTAAAAGAGGTAGGACCTGTTTTTACCTCACTTATTGTCGTGAGCCGTGTTTGTTCATCGGTAACTGCACAGATAGGAACAATGAAGGTTACAGAACAGATAGATGCTTTAAAAACATTCGCTGTTAACCCTACAAGTTTTCTTGTAACCCCCCGCGTTCTTGCCGGGGTAATTTCTCTTCCAATCCTCGGTTTTATTTCTATACTCGCTTCAATGATGGGGGCATGGTTGATGCTAACTATATTTTATGATATACCTACCTCTGCTTTCATAGAAATAGCCCAGCTTCCACTTAAGGTTAAATATATAGTTGAATCGCTTGCAAAAATGATGATAATTGGAGGTTTCCTGCTACTGGTAAGCACATATTGTGGTTTTGAGGCCAAGAATGGTGCCGCAGGTGTCGGGGAGGCAACAATTAGATCTGTTGTTATAAGTAGCTTTTTAGTTATATTGCTGGACTATCTGTTAGGAGCCATATTTCTTATATTCACAGGGGGTACCTTATAAAATTCATAGTACATGAAAAAAAGAAACCAAAGGTGCAGATTATAGGTTTAACCAAGATATTGAATAATAAAAAGGTGCTGGATAATGTAAATCTAACCATATATGATGGTGAAACCTTTGTCATCATAGGTCAAAGTGGTGTTGGGAAAAGTGTCTTGCTAAAACATATAATTGGGCTTATAACCCCAGACAGTGGAGAAATATATATCGACGGAGAATTAGTAGATTATACAGACCCTGTTCAAGCCGATCGTATCCGAACTAAATTTGGAATGTTGTTTCAGGGAGGTGCACTTTTTGATTCCCTCACGGTCGGAGATAACATTTTGTTTGCACTGGACAACCTCCGCCCAGAGCTATCAGAAGAAAAAAAACAGGAAATGATGCTTAAATCCCTCGAGATGGTAGAATTACCTGGAATAGAGAAAATGTCAATAGCATCTCTATCAGGTGGAATGATGAAAAGGGTTGCTCTCGCAAGGGCCATAGTGGCAGAACCTTCTATTATTCTCTTTGATGAGCCTACTACAGGTCTTGATCCAATTACCACCGCGAATATAAACAAATTGATTCTATCACTTAAAAAAAAGCTTAATACTACATTTATTATGGTAATGCATGATATAAAAAGTGCAAAATATGTAGGTGATAGAATTGGAATGCTTTACAATGGCAATCTGATATTTATTGGAACACCGAAAGAACTTGATAAAACCAAAAATCCATATGTTCAACAATTTATCCAGGGAAAATCTGAAGGACCCATTACAGAAGAATACAGCTTAATGGTTGAAAGTAATTCTTAAAAGCTATAAAATGAAGAGGTAAAAAACGAGGTATTTTATATGCAGAGAGGAGAAAAAATAAAACCCGCATTGCTTGGTGGATTCATATTTTTAGGAATACTCTTGATTCTCTTTTTCATCTATTTTGCAGGGAAGTTTAGTTTTATACTTGGCGGAGGTTACACCCTTTATCTGGAATATGATTTTCTGGATAATCTTTCAAGTGGGGCAAAAGTAAGGGTATCAGGGGGGCCTGCAATTGGATATGTTGATAATGTGTCTTTTGAAACCGGAAAGATCGTTGTAAAAATACTTATAGACGGAAAGTATAAAATTAATCGAGGAGCAGATTTTAATATATATTCTACAAGCCTTGTAGGACAAAAATATATTAATATTTCAGGTTATAATCCCAAAGCAACAGAATTTTACACTAATAATGAATATATCATTGGTGTAACCCCGATAGGTTTTTCCAGAAGTATTGAATTTCTAGGTGAGGGTTTTAAAGCTTTACTTGCCCAGGAAGGTGGTGATACAGTAAATAAGGTTAAAAACACCCTTAAGAATATATCCGAACTTATAGAGGGACTAAATCGAGTAATACACGAAAATGAAAAAGATATTAGAGGAAGCGTTCATAACCTTAATCAGGGACTTAAAGGAACTGCCGAGGTGATGACCCGACTGAACACCACATTAAACAATCTGGAAAATATAACGAAGAAATTAAATTCCACTGTTGCTGCCATAGACGATTCCCAGGTAGCCGCCATAGTAAGCAATGTTGCTGGAATTACAATGGAACTTAAAAATTTGTCCGCAGATATTAATCGCCTTTCCTATGACAAAAATAGTGCTTTAAGCCTTTTAAGAGACAAAGAATTTCGTACACGCCTGGAAAACACCATTAAGAATATGGAAAGTTTTAGTAAATCTATCAGTGAAAATCCATCAAGGTTGCTCTTTGGTAAATAGAATTTTAATTATAGAGGGGATTTATGATTCCTTTAAAAGATGAAAATCCAACCCGCAGTTTTCCGTTTATTAATACACTTCTCATCATAGCTAATATTGTAATATTCTTTATGCAAATAAGCAGCCGAGGCCGAAATATAGATCTCTTAAATAGATTTTCTATGATTCCATCTATATTTTTTAATGACCCTATAACTAACTGGTACCGTATATTTACATACACTTTTCTTCATGGAGGATGGTTTCATATTATAGGCAATATGCTTTTTTTGTATATATTCGGGGATAATGTTGAAGACTTACTTGGACACTTCAGATATTTAATCTTTTATTTTCTGGCAGGTGTTTTCGGAGTTTTATTACAGTCATTTTTTTCAACACATTCCCATATTCCAATAATAGGGGCAAGCGGTGCAATCTCCGGCATAATTACAGCATATATGCTTTTATTTCCCCTGAAAAACATTGTAACCCTCATGTTTCTCGGTTTCTTTATAATGCCAGTAAGAATTCCGGCAATATTTTATATTGCACTCTGGATCATGGGCCAGATCTTCAATAGCCTTATATCCCTGCCATATGTGGGTGAAATGGGAGGAGTTGCCTACCTCGTGCATGTTGGGGGAATTGCCTTTGGGTTTGTTTATATAATAAGTAAAAAAAGAAAACTGCAAAGGGATTATATTACTCGATAATCTCAAAGGTGTCCAGTATCATTGTATCCGACACAAGCATATCAAGATTCAAAGTATCCATTGATATTTCATCCAATGAATGTGTTTTTTCCAGAGCATCATAATCCCCCCACCGCCTTTCTACATCACCTGAAGCAACTTTAAATGATAAAGGATCGTTCTTTTCAGGTATTCTATCAATAGAACAAACAACTCCAGCTATTCTTCTTCTACCAATCTTTAGAAGAACATAATGATGTAGCCTTTCAGCAGAAGCAAGACGATAATCATTCGACATAACAATAGAATCAAAAGGCGCTCCACCACAACCTGATGTGATATAAACCACCTTGTTTTTTTCATATCTCTCATAGATGTGATCATGACCGCATAGAACTATATTTACTCTGTATCTTTCAAAAAGTGGTTCTAAAATATTATGCATTCCCTTTATTCCCTCGTCCTGATTTTTACAGGAAGAATAAATTGGTTTGTGCATTGCAACAACCTTCCATAAATTCCAGCTTTTTTCTAATTCGTTTGTAAGCCACACATATTGAGGCGAACCCACACCAAGGGTTTCTGTATTAAGTACTAAAATCTTTGTCTCTGGTAAATTGATTGAATAATAACCACCCTTCCCGGATAATCCAAAAAGCTCTTTCCAGTCTTCAATATCTATATCCTTTTCACCATAAACCGGAGCGAATGGAATGGATGTAAAAAATGCTTTATTTTTCAGAAAAAAATCTCCGAATTCTTCCTTTCGCATTTTACCCGATGTGATATTGCCCAGTTGAATAAACAATGCAGGATTTTTGTTCCCTATGGATTCCAGAATCCTTCTAGAAACCTCAATATTCCCATCAAAGTCTCCGCTAATAGCCACTAAAAAAGGTAAACTATCCGGGGAAAATATTCTCCCGGAAGTTTTGTCAACCAAAGGGTCTTTCGATTTAATCCTGTAGTTAAGTAAGCTTCCTTTCCTCGGGACATAAAAACTATGCTTAACCCTATCATAACTATCCTCAAGCGTTAAACTATCTTTCAAAAAGCTTACTTCAAGCTGATCAGCACTTTTCTTTAAAGTAAATGTTAAGAAGTGAAACATGGAATTTGTAGAATCTGCGCAGGTAATGATAGGACCAAATGAATTAGTAAAGGAGGTTACAACCTCTGAGGTTACAACCTCTGAGGTTATAACCTCAGAGGTTGTAACCTCTGGTTTAACCTTAGGAGAACAGCCTGTAAACCAAAAGATTATAATTACTATAATTAAAGATAAAAAATTTTTCATATGCTTTTACCTCTTTACATTTTTAAAATAAAAAAACTTTGTTTTCATTCATCAGTTTCTGTCTAATGTTAGCTCCTCTGTTCTATTCTTCTTTGCTTTTTTTTAGATTCACTCATATAATTACTACCTGAGTTCATAAATATGGAACATTTCATATACAGGTATAAAAAGGATAAAATCCTTCTACAAACAGTGTTTATCTACCCTAATACCTATTTTATCGGCATGTCAAGCCTTGGTTTTCAATTTGCCTATCATAAAATCAACGAAAATCCGGAAATACTCTGTGAGAGAGCCTTCCTTGATTCAAGAAGAGAAAACAATTTTGTAACCATCGAGTCAAATAGGAATATAACGGAATTCCCGATACTTTTCTTCTCTATCTCCTATGAACCTGATTTATTAAATATGATCTATATACTTAAAACCTCCGGAATAGAGCTGCTTAAAGAAAAAAGAAAAAAACATATCATAATTGTGGGAGGAATAGCAGTGCCTCTCCTGAAGAATTACTTAAAGTTTATTGCGGATGTAATAGTCTGTTCGCCCGCTGAGTATGCCTTTAAGAAAATAATACCGATGCTTTTGGAATGTAAAGACAAAGACATAATACTTGATAAACTTCAAAATATCCATGGCATATATGTATCAGAAAAAATAAAAAATGATGAATTAAAGTATTACCAGCCTGAAGGATCCTGCGAGATAGCACATTCTGCAATTATTTCTGAAGATACAGAATTTTCAAGCAGAGCCCTTATAGAAATTTCTAAAGGTTGTCTTTTTAGATGTCGCTTTTGTCTTGTTTCCAATATGTATGGAAGGTATATTGCCCATCCAAAAAGTGAAATTTTAAAAATTGCAGAAAAATACAAAGGAAAGACAAACAGAATAGGGCTTATAGCAGCCACTCTTTCAAACCATCCCAATTTTAAAGAGATAATAAAGGAACTCAATAAAATGAATTTCATTCTATCCTTCTCAGCTTTTAGAATAGAGGGACTGGATAACGAATTGCTTGAGCTTATTTTAAAAAACGAGAATAAAACGCTTGTAATAGCTCCTGAAACAGGCAGTGAAAGGTTGAAAAGGCTTATCAACAAGAATATTTCTGAAAGCACGATAATAAATATTACCGAAAGGGCTTTCAGACTTGGCTTGAAACGATTAAAGCTTTATTTTATGGTTGGCTTTCCGGGTGAAGATGTATCGGACCTGGATGCTATAATAAAGCTTGTAAGAAAACTTAGAGAAATTTCGCTTGAGCATAGTAAAAATTTACATTATATTCCGGAATTTATAATTGATATAAACCCACTGGTACCAAAACCATTTACAGAATTTCAGGGTTATCCTTTTGAAGAGATAAAAATCTTAAAAGAAAAGATAATCTACTTAAAGAAAAATTTAAGAAAGCTTGGAAGAACCTTTGTTTATGGAGAAAGCCCAAAATCTGCCTTCTTACAATACAGACTATCCCATGGCCTTATTGATTTTGAGGAAGTTTTGAGACTTGTTGAAGAAACCAGAGAGAATTAGAATATTTTCTTTATTAAAAGCGGAGTTATATAAACCTCGATTACAGCTGCCACCACCAGAAGCGGAATTACAACAATGGTAAATAGTAATGTGTGATACTTAAGTACCCTGCTTGCTTTTACATCTTTTGAAAAAATAGCCTTAATTAAATAATAGGTAAGGTTAACCGATAAAACAAAGGAAAAAATTATAGCAGGTATCTCAAAAATCCCATGTGGCAAAAGTGAAATTAGAACTTGAAAAGGAGTTAAATTCTTAGCCCCTGCCTGAAGAAAGGCACCAATAACCAGAAAGTTTATATAGCATAAGATAATCGATGGAAAGGAAAGTAAGAATCCCCCTGCAAGAATAAATAAAGCCGATATCAAATTATGTACGAATATTCCCTCAAATGTAAACTTAATATTCCTGAACACTGTATTTAAATTACCCATTACAAATGTAAGCTCTTTTTCTTTTAATGCGAGACCTGTAACTAAGCCTGCACAAACTACTATCACAGCAAGTATAATCGACACAAAATTTATTCGAATGTCAGTTTCTAAATCCATCTTTTATAACTCCCAAAAATTTTGCCTAACACTTATCTATAGTATTCCACATACACCTTATCTATCACACTCTCATATTTTTTTATAAGCAAGATGTTCTTATATCTAATCTCGTCCTTCTCAAGCTCTTTTAATTTGTCTTCAAGTGTTTTCTTATCAACACCGGAAAGGTTTTTATCCTTTAATCCTGCAATATAATTGGATCTGTAAGAATCAATGGTATTCTTAAGATTCTCCACATCTTTATTAAAATTGGTTAGATCTGTTTTTATAGTAGAATATTCTAGTGCCACATTTTTATAGACCCTTACCATCTCCTCTATTGAAGCAAAGTTATTACTAATGGCTACCATCTTCATATCTGGATTTTTTAGAATGGATCTAAAGTATCTTTTATTAGCATCTACTCTATTCTTTTCCTCTTCGCTCAATCTTGAGTGGTATAATTCTGAATACTCAAGTAAAGCAGGTAAAACCTTTATAAAGTTTGAAATCTGACTTTCTGTTAACAAAATAATATCTTCCCTTTCTATTCCATCACTACTTTCTTCCTTTGGAGAACACCCTAAAAAAATCAAAAAAAACAGAATCAATACTTTTAATTTTTGACTCATGATAAAATACCTCTTACTTATTTTATAATCAAAAGCAAAACTTTTCAAAAAACATTCAACCCCTTAACAATCCCCTCTACAAAAATAAACCGAATCCCTAATTATTTCTACCAAAATACCGAAAATTTAAGAAAATGTAATAAAATAGGAGAGCCTTTATTATGGCTATTGAACGTACCTTTGCAATGATAAAACCAGATGCCTACAAATCCGGTAATATGGGAAACATTATTGCAATGATAGAGGCGAATGGTTTTAAAATAATCCATGCTCGCTTAATGAAATTCACAGAAAAGTCAGCCAGTGAATTTTATGCAGAACACAAAGGTACGGAGTACTATGATAGATTAATTAAATTTATCACATCAGATAAAGTAATGGCAATGGTTTTGGAAAAGGAAAATGCAATAAAAGATTTTAGAAAATTAATGGGACCAACAGACCCAAAGCAGGCAGGAACGGATACAATCAGGGGTAAGTATGGTACAGGATTACCACCTAACGCAATCCACGGCTCGGATTCTCTTAAAAGGGCAAAGATAGAAATTACCTATATTTTCGGAGAATTTGCTTCTATCCCTTCTGTAGATAAAAATAGTGCAAAAGAATACTAATCCATGGTTATTTTTACAAATCTCTTAAGAACCTATATCCTTCTTTAATTTCATCCGGTGTTACAGGAAAAGAATAGATTTTATTTTTTGAATACACCTTGCCAATTCTTTCTAGAAAAACAATATTGATAGAGTTGCCAACATTTTTCTTATCATGGCTTATTGGTTTTAAAAGTTTGTTAAGAGGTATCTTAAGTAATTCCTTTTTGTACTTCAAAAGCCCAATTCTATTCATTAAACCACATATCTCCTCAAGTTCCAGAGGCTTAAGCATTCCTCTCTTTACTGAAATATATGCCTCAGCGGCCATTCCAAGGGCAACACAAAAACCATGGGGTATTTTGAACATAGAGGCTTTTTCTATAGCATGCCCAAAGGAATGCCCAAAATTTAAAATCTGCCTTAAATTTGCTTCTTTTTCATCCTTTTCAACAACCCCTTTTTTTATGTTGCAACTTTTTATTATAATATCCGCTAAAACATTTTTGTCCAGTTTTAAAATTTCTTCTATATGAGACTTAATAAAGTAAAAATATTTTTCATCCTTTATCAATGCATGCTTTACTATCTCTGCAAATCCATTTAGAAACTCTTTGTCAGGCAGGGTTTCTAGATACATTGGATTTATTATAACTGCTCCGGGTTGAAAAAAAGTCCCCATTAAATTTTTACCAGCTTCAGTGTCCACGCCAGTCTTTCCGCCGATGGAGCTATCAACCATTGCCATAACACTTGTAGGTATTTGCAGAAAGGGTATTCCCCTATAGTAAACAGAGGCCAAGAACCCCGTTATATCACCAACAACACCACCACCAAAGGCTATAAGAAGAGATTTTCTGTCAAAATTATTCTCTGTAAGCATTGAAAAAAGCTTCAGCACAGTTTGAATATTTTTGTTTTTCTCTCCAGCACTAAAATAAAAAGGAATTACTCTTAACTTATCTTGAAGTTTTTGAATAACATCCTTATATATTTTAAAAAGATTTGAGTCTGTAATTAAACCTATTCTTGATGGCTTTAATCTGCTGGTAATATAAGGAAGTATATCGAAAATAGATTCTGTGCCAATGGAAATAATATATGAAAGATCCTCTTTCTTTTTTAAATTTACTTTTAATCTAACCATAAGCCTTGCCCAGTTATCGCTCAATTTTTTTAATATTCTCAAGAATTAGTTTTGCATGCCCTTTTTCTTCCTCAATGATTTTGTCTAAGGTTTTCTGAGTTTCTAAATTTCCAATACTACCCCTTATCTTCGTATAGAAATCTATCGATATATTCTCTTTTTCAAGAGCAAACCTGAAAATATCCAGAATAGTTTTTAGCTCCCTTCCTATTTTTACGGCATCATCAGTCTTAAATATTTCCGGACCAAAATTACGATCTAGATAAACCTTAATATCTTCAGAATCAATGTAGCCACACTCCCTTACATTCTTTTCAAGTCTTGAAAAAAAGTGAAGATGATCCTCCTCCATTTTTGCAAGATTATCAAAGATTTCTTTAACCAAGATTTCCTTTGCAAAGTGTGAGGCTTTCTTATAAAAGGAGATACCATTCTCCTCTATCTTCACAGCCACCTTAAATAACTCAACAGGATTTAAATTCATTTAATTCTCCTAATAGAAAGTTTTACTTATACGGATAAGATGCCAATCCCATGCTGTTTTAACCATATCTTTTAAATCATATTCTGGCTTCCAGCCCAGTACCTTCTTTGCCTTCTCACTTTTTGCGATAAGATAGGCTGGGTCACCAGGCCTTCTCTCTGTCTCCACAACTTTAAAATCTTTTCCTGTGACCTTCTTTACCGTGTCTATAACTTCCCTGACAGAAAAGCCATTTCCTACACCGAGGTTAAAATAGTCAGTTTTACCTCCATCAAGAAGGTATTCGACTCCTTTAATGTGTGCATCGGCAAGATCATTTACATGAATGTAATCTCTAATACATGTCCCATCCTTTGTTTCGTAGTCAGTACCGAAAATTTTTATCGAATCCCTTTTTCCTGCAGCTGCATCAAGTATTAAAGGAATAAGATGTGTTTCCGGAACATGTGCTTCACCAACTTCTTTATCCGGGTCTGCCCCGGCCGCATTAAAGTACCTGAAGCGTATGCTTCGAAAATCATAAGCGTTAGAATAATCAGCAAGGATATTTTCTATCATCCACTTTGTATTCCCATAGGGATTAATTGGTACTTTTCTATCCTCTTCTTCAATCGGTATTTTCTCCGGCATGCCATAGACTGCAGCAGTAGAAGAGAAGATGATTTTGTTTATACCATTACGCCTCATAGCCTCAAGAAGATTAATTGTGTATTTTAGGTTATTTACATAATACTTTTCTGGATCAATAACCGACTCGCCAACCTCAATAAAAGCACAAAAATGCATAACAACATCAATTTTGTATTTTGAGAAAACAAGATCCAACAAACCACTATCGGATGTACTTCCAAGGATAAATTCTCCCCATTTAACAAACTCCCTGTACCCATGCACAAGATTATCATAAACAATAACATTAAAACCCTTCCGGCTAAGTCTTTTGCACACATGACTACCAATGTAACCCGCTCCACCGGCAACCAGTATATTAGCCATAAAAAAACTCCTTAACTTTCTATTCTCTATTAAATATTAGCACATTCTGGTAAATATGCCAATTTAATTATTCCAAAAATTTTATCTAATCAGCAAATCTCCACTATAGTAAGTATTTACTGCTTTACCTTTCCTTATTATAATTCCCCCATTTTCACTTACATCTTCTAAAACTCCCTCTATAATTTCTTTACCATTATCAAACCTTATATCTTTTTCTATCCAGCCCATATTTTTTTTCCACTCTTCATAAACCTTTAAGAATTCCCCATTTTCATAATAACTATAAAATTCTGCAAAATACCTGAGAAAAATTGAAAGCCAGTAATTTCTATCTATCTCTTTATTAATAATTTCACAGAGAGATATTGCATTTTCGTATAACCTTCTTGAATTTACATTAATCCCTATTCCTATAATAATATAATTCATAATCATCTCTTCTGTTATCATTTCGGATAGAATACCACAAATCTTTTTGTTCTCAAAGTAAATATCATTAGGCCATTTAATCTTAAGAAATTCTTTCTGCCCTTCAGAAATAAAATCCCTGAGAGTATGGTAAACTGCAAGCCCTGAGAGAATAGTAAACTTATAAAAATCCTGAATGGACTTATTAAGTTTAAGACAGATGGAAAATGTCAGATCCTTCCCCTTCTGACTGATCCAGCTACGATTAAACCTTCCCCTGCCTGAAGTCTGATTATCGGTTATGACAAGAAAGTTTTTCTTTTCTCCCTTTAAAGCCATCTCTTTTGCATAGTTGTTTGTAGAATCCACCTGATCAAGATATATTACTTTGAAAGGCAAATTATCTTTATAATAAAGCTCTACCATTTCCGGGATAATAAGACATTCTGGAAAAGACCTCAACAAATATCCCTTATTAGGACTGGAAAATATATCAAAGCCCTTCTTTCTTAGCTGTTTAATATGCTTCCACACCGCAGTACGGGAAATACCAAGCCTTTCTGCTATATACTCACCGGAGAGATAATCTTTTTCGATAAGAAGTAATTTTAAAATATCATTCATGGTGTGCTTATTTAAATCAGTACCAGTAGCGGCTTCTTTTTCCAAGCCCTGTAAGCCTTACAGGATTTGTTGGTCTTCCAAACTTTCTAACTTCAAAGTGCAGATGGGGTCCTGTGGAGCGGCCTGTAGAGCCAACTCTTCCAATTAACTCCCCCTGTTTTACCCAGGAGCCATTCGACACAAGGATACGGGAAAGATGTCCATAAACCGTTTCAAAACCAAAGAGATGTTTTATAACAACACATTTCCCATATCCACCCTGCCATCCAGCAAAAACAACCCTTCCTTCCTTAGAAGCCTTTACCGGAGAACCATAAGGTGCAGATATGTCAATGCCTGTATGATAACCCGGATCTCCTGTAAAAGGATCTCTCCTTATACCAAAGCCCGAAGTAAATCTTCCATAAATTGGCTTGAAAAATAAATATCCGAGAGCCTTTGCCCTTTCAGCCTCTGTTAAACTTGCACCTGGAAGAAATAAAACTGTACCTTCTGGTACATCCCCATCGGTTAAATCGTTGGCATCCTTAATATCTTCCACAGAAACTTTATACTTCTGCGCTATAGATTCAAGCGTATCTTCCTTTTTGGTGCTATATATAATACCCTGAATATTTGGAACTATAATTCGTTTATCCTGATTCAGGGTATGAGCATTTTCAATACTATTAAAGCTTATAAGGGTATCCATAGAAACGCCAAGTTTTTTTGAAATGGTATATAGGGATTCTCCCTGCTTAATTTTGTAGAAGAAAAACTTTAACTCTGAATTATTGGTGTCAAAATATTTTGATTCGTTTCCACCCATGGCATTTATATTTAGCATCGATTCCTGCTCTTCTTTAATTTTCGCCTTCCCTATAAAAGAACCTTCTTTAACAGGCGAATAATACCCGGCAAATGAGTAAATTATTGTGAATAGAACAAGTGCGGAAATTAGAATAATTATCTGGGTTGGGTTTGCAATAAGCTTTTTAAAAGTTTTACAAATTCTATCAATTACCGTTTTATCGATTACTATATGCCTTTTCTTTCCAGAAAAATCAAGCTGGTAAATTAATCTAAAGCTTTTATTAATCTCTTTCTCAAGCTTTTTATATTTGCTTTTAAAAACATTTTTATAATCGGTCACTTCCAGATCCTCCCTTGCTACTTACTTCATAGCCTGGATAATCTTTATAAGATGAGCATGTGCCTTTACATCATGCACCCTGATAATATCAACCCCCTTCATTATAGCCATAGCATTTAGCCCCAATGTGCCATAAAGCCTATCTTCTACCGGAACCACTTTTTCATTCATAGAATCCGTATTGCCCATAATCATTCCTATCATAGACTTCCTGGAAACCCCGATCATTACTGGAAGTCCATATTTTTTAAATGCAGGAATATTCTTTATTATCTCTATATTATGTGAAAGTTTTTTCCCGAAACCAATACCAGGATCTATTATTAAATTATTGATATTATAACCTTTTGTAGAAGCAAAGTAAATTTTTTCATCAAAATATTCAATAAGCTCCCTGACCACATCACTATAAACAGGATTAATCTGCATATTCTGTGGCTTACCCTGTATATGCATTATAACAGTAATGGCATTATACCTTTTTACCACATCTATCATATTCTCATCAAAGCTAAAGCCGCTTATATCATTTATTATATCTGCCCCTGCCTTTAGAGCTTCCTCAGCAACTATAGATTTATATGTATCTACAGAAATGACTATATCAAACTCTTTTTTTATTTTCTCAAGAATAGGTATAACCCTTTCAATTTCTTCTTCTGCCGGTACAGGAGTGGCACCAGGCCTGGTTGACTCTGCCCCTATATCAATAATATCAACTCCATCTTTAATCATTTCTTCACAATGAACAATAGCCTTATCCAGATTAGTATACTTTCCACCATCGTAAAAAGAATCCTTTGTAACATTTAAAATTCCCATTATATTTGGTCTTGAATAATCTATTACCTTATTATTTCTCGTCATCTGTGAAGGCAAACGATTATAATAATTTTCTATTATTTTTTTTATTTGCTTTGATAATTCAATAAGATAGGGAGAATTTTGAAACTCCATTTTTCTAATGAAATCCTGATAGTTCGCCTCTGTCCCAAGGAGCAGGGCATCTGTTTTATCTATAGTACAGGATATACTCTTAGAATTGACAACAACATCTCCTTTACTTGATAACATTTCCTGTTTAATAATATTTGCCCGTGATGGTTTTAAATCGGTAACCTTGATTGGTAAAACATTAAACTTTTTGCTTAAAATAGAAATAGCCTTTTCGTCACAGCCTATCTTGTAAACTTCCTTTAAAAGATCGTTTTTATCTCCCACAACAGGATAAATTGTCATTTAGCAATCTCCAGATTAAATCACATTTCTACAAAACCTTGTGAGCATAATAATCATAAAGAAGCCACTGATTTAAATGATTTTTATAAAGGCTAAAATTGTATCTTAACACATAGGTAATTGTTCTTACCTTATACTCAACATCACAAATCACAGTTGCCTTATCCTCTTTAATTTGAGTTTCAAGCACCTTGTAACTAAGAATTCTATCCTGCCAGTAGGTTGTAAGGTATCTCTTAAAATCCTCAACAACTTCAAGCCTGTAAGAACCGGTCCTTGCATTTTCATAAGCATTGTAATAATCACTAAAAGCTTTAATCAATCTTTCGGCATCTATATGAATCAAAAACCTCTGCCAATCCTTCTTCATTTTGGCATCCAGCATATCCTCAATAACTTCATATGGTGGGAGTTTTTTAACCTGCTCAAGCTCTTTTTTGCGCACTATCTCTTCTTCCGATATTTCTCCTTCTACCGGCACAGGGGGTTTAATCAGTATCTTATAATTAAAAGATTCGTTCCCTTCTGCTCTATTGTCGGGATTGGAATAGAAAATTCCCTTTATGTAATAATATCCAGCTTCTCTAATATCAAACCATCGGGTTATATCAATCATCCTTGAAAATGATTCCTGAGGCATTAATAGTACTGTTCTATATTCCCCGCTTGATGATTGATTGTTTTTCATCTCTACCTGAAAAGAATCGAGTAAAGGTACTTCCTCATTTCTCGGAGTGATTATAGAAAAGAAAAATGACTCATAAATTAAGGGAGATATATTAAACTTAACCGCTTCAGAGGAATTGTTTACTACATTAATTGTAACAGGAATCGGTTCATTCAATCTGTAAGAATCCTTGTAAAATTGTAACTCTATCTGAACATTTAAACCGTATAATCCCTTTAAAGGCAGGAAAGTAAATGCCAGAAAAACAAATAATTTTTTCATATAAACCCCGATATAATGCACTTAATTAATTATCGGATTAAACAAAAGGTGTCTTAAGACCTGTATCTATCTATTAAGATTCAGTATAGGGCAGATGGTCATTGTCATCATCTTTCCGTCTTTCAGGTCTTGCTCAGAGGAAGGGCACGGAAAAAAATGAGTGCGATGGCAAATGCATTTGCCGACTGCGTCGCATCCACAATCAAGAATGTTCCCCAGCGAATTGGGGATGGAAATAAAAGTAGCACTGGCTGCGCCAGTGCTACAATGTAAAAAACCCCGCTGTGGAGAGTGTATAGGTCATTGTCATCATCTTTCCGTTCCTCAGGTCTTGCTCAGAAGTAAGAGCACGGAAAATCTACCCTCGCACATTCGGCGTCGTGCCTCATGTGCTCGGGGCGAAATGCATCCTGCATTTCTTGGCATAATGGCGGGTAAGATTTTCCTGTGGGTGCAAATTGCAAGACATTCGACGGAAAGATGATGACAATGACCATAGCAGGTAAAGACCACAGCAGGGATTATGTAGGTAGAGGAGATAAAAAAAAATAAAAAAATCCGATACCGCGACATGGTTATAGATACGATCGTTGCCTTTTTCCCCTCTGCGGTTTTCCCCTTAAGAGCCTTTAGAGTTAATGCAGAGGAAACGAAGTAACAAGAAGGGGTATTCTGCGAAGGGGATAAAGGGTAGATGTAACACACCGCAATGGATTGCGGTTGCCTTTCGAATAAAGCTATGGACAGCGACATGAGAAAGGCATAAGTGCAAAGAGGAGGGTTTTAGTATAAAATCTAAAGAATACCAACTTAGAGTGAATAAGGAATGAGTATAAAAGAAAACCGCAGAGGGCGGCATTTTCTTTTTGGTTACTTTTTCTTTGTTGCTGGAGACAAAGAAAAAGTAACATTCTAACCACAAATGTTGTGGTTGGATTTTCCTAGTAAAAACAAAAATAGGTGACATTCGCGAATGTCACCTATTTATTTTCATCCTCTCTGGAGAAGGGGAGAGGTAGGGTGAAGAAATCGAAATGACAGAGAAAGGAGAATTATTGTTAATTTTTTGTATTATAATTATAATCTGTTATAATTTTTTGATATAAAAATTTTGAACGATACGATAAAAACGAAAGAGGGTGTTTTATGAGCTTTCTTTATACCAGATGCCTTAGAAAGGAGTTTGGTGGTGTTATAGCGGTTGATGATGTGGATATAAATTTTGAGGAGCATAGTATAACTGGCATTATAGGGCCAAATGGGGCGGGAAAAACAACCCTTTTTAATATGATTACAGGACTTGAAATTCCAACCGAAGGATTTATTTTCTTTAGAGGCATGGATATTACAGGTTTGCCTTCTTACAGGATTGCTAGGCTTGGTATTTCGCGGACATTCCAGAATATAAGATTATTTAAGGAAATGACGGTTCTTGAAAATGTAATGGTTGGCAGACATTTTAAAGGAAAGACTAATTTGCCCTATTTTGTTCTTAATTTTTTTGGGGAGGATAGTGGAGAAAAGAGGATTTTTGAAAATGCTATGAAGTGGCTGGAATTTTTTAATCTTCAGGATTACAGAAATGAACTTGCCAGGAATTTGCCCTATGGAAAACAAAAGGAGCTTGAGATTGCCAGGGCGATGGCTCTGGAGCCTGTTCTTTTGTTTCTGGATGAACCTGCAGCAGGAATGAATCCTGCAGAAACAGATGAGTTGATGAGGCTTATCTACAGGATTTATGAGATGGGAGTTACTGTTGTGTTGATAGAGCATGATATGAGGCTGGTGATGAATATCTGTAAAAGAATAGTAGTGTTGAATTATGGGAGTAAAATAGCAGAAGGTGTTCCGTTTGAGATACAGAACAATCCTCTTGTAATAGAGGCATATCTTGGAAGGGAAGAATGAAACAGAATAATATTTTGGAAATAGAAAAATTAGAAGTGCAATATGGTGTAATTAAGGTTCTTAAAAAGATTGATATTACCGTGAGGGAAGGAGAGATTGTATGTTTGATTGGTGCAAATGGAGCAGGAAAATCTACTTTGCTAAAGGCAATTACAGGGCTTATTCCAATTTCTTCAGGCAGTATCTCTTACAAGGGAGAAACTATAATTGATGAGAAGAAAGCCCTTTCTACAGATAAAATTACAGCACTCGGAATATCACTTGTTCCTGAGGGAAGACAGATTTTTGGGGATATGACTGTTCTGGAGAATCTGGAATTAGGTGCTTTTTTAAAAAAGGATAGAAGGTATATAAAGGGAAAACTGGAGGAAATTTTTGTGTACTTTCCTATTTTGAAGGATCGAAGGAATCAAAAGGCATCCTCTCTTTCCGGAGGAGAACAACAGATGCTTGCAGTAGGCAGGGCATTGATGTCCTCTCCGACGCTTCTCTTGATGGATGAGCCCGGGCTGGGGCTTGCACCCATGGTAATCAAGGAGATATTTGAGATTATACATAGAATTAATAAGGATGACGGAATTACCATATTCCTTGTTGAGCAGAATGCAAGGCTTGCTCTTAAGGCTTCTCAGCACGGCTATGTTATGGAAACGGGTAGGATTGTATTGCACGACAAGAGTGAAAGGTTGATTCAGGATCCGATTGTCAAGAAGGCTTATCTTGGGGAATAGCTGCGAAAACTTGTTTGACTTGCCTTTTTAAGCTAAAATAATTAATAAATAATATATGAGATTATAAACATATGAGGATAAGATATGTCCCGGGGAATAGAAGTAAATCCTCTAGTGGAAGGTCAGCTTAAAACAAGACCAAAACCTGAAATAAAGGAGCCAAAGCTTTATAAAGTGATTATTCATAATGACCATTATACTACTATGGACTTTGTGGTGTATGTTATAAGTACAGTGTTTCACAAATCTGCAGCAGAAGCCACGCGGATAATGCTGGAGGTTCATAATAAGGGAAGTAGTATTGCGGGGATATATCCTTACGACATTGCTGTCACTAAAATAAATAAGGTGCATGCTATGGCGAGATTGGAACAGTTTCCTTTAAGGTGTAGTTGTGAAGAAGCTTAAGGCTTGTAAGCCTTAAGCTTATAAGCTTTTTCGTTTTTGTTTAAGGATAAAAGAGTAATGAAAATAAGCCAGAGTATTCCTCCCAGCATTAATCCTGTGGCTGCTTTTGGTGTGAATGATTCTAATTTGAGGCTTCTGGAACGGCTGCTCAAGATAAAGGTTTTTCCAAAAGAAAATGAATTGGTTATGGAAGGAGAGGAGGATGATGTAACAAAAGCCTCCCAGTTAATGCATCAGATATATATGCTTTCAAATGATGAACACCCTGTTACCCATAATGATATCAAACTTCTTATAGAAGAAATCAAGAATGAGCAGAATTATGTTCAGGGTAGCCTTATAGCGGAAGGCCTTGCTGTTTCCCGTAAGGGTAATAGAATAAAACCGAGGACATCTCATCAGGTAGAATATATTCGTCAAATGTTAAATTATGATTTAACTTTTGCTATAGGACCTGCGGGTACGGGTAAAACCTATCTTGCTGTGGGGCTGGCTTTACATATGCTTCTGATTGGCAGGGTTAAGAGGGTTATTTTAACAAGGCCTGTTGTGGAGGCTGGTGAAAGTCTTGGTTTTCTTCCGGGAACTCTGGAGGAAAAGATAGATCCATATCTAAGACCCCTTTTTGATGCCATTAATGGTATGCTTTCTCCAGAAGAAACCAAGAGCTATATGGAAAGCCAAACTATTGAACTTGCCCCTCTGGCTTACATGAGAGGTAGAACACTCTCAAATTCCTTTATAATACTTGACGAGGCGCAAAATACCATTCCGATGCAGATGAAGATGTTTTTAACAAGGCTTGGAGAGAACTCGAAAATGGTGGTTACAGGGGACATAACCCAAATAGATCTTCCCTATGGAAAAGAGTCCGGACTTAAGCAGGCATCAGAAATATTTAAAGATGTTAAGGAAATTAAGTTTACATATTTTGATAAAACAGATGTAATCCGTCATGGTCTGGTTAAAAAGATTCTCAATATTTATGAGAAAAGAGAGAATGAAACATGGAAAGATCTCAAGTTGTCTTAAATAAGAGCAGAATCGGTTTTCTTTTAAAGCATAGTCCGCGTGAGTCTATTTTTTTTGTTATGGCTTATATTGTAACTGCAATTCTTATCTTCCTTTCCTATGTAAACCCGGATATTGGCATCTTTTCTTTAGGAAAAAGCTCTTCAGTATCATTACGTTCAAGATATACTTTTTCATACGATGACAAATTTGAAGTACAAAACCTTTACAAGGAAATAGAGTTTAAAAAGCCTTTCTATTTTTCATACATAGAAAACCATGGTGAAATCTTTGAGAGAAATCTTAATCAGCTTCTGAATCTTTTGAAGACCGATAGTAATTCCGAATTCATAACTCTACTGGGTAAGTCGAAGTATTCCTTTTCTGGTGAGGCAGTTCGATATTTTATAGATAATAGAAAACTTATAAGTAAATATACCAATCGACTGATCTATCTATACAGGGCAATGACATCTTTTTACCTTCTTGTAGATAAAAAAGAAGAATCCTCTTTAAATTATGTGGAGGTTGTGACACGACTTGAGAACAAAAAGGTTTTAAAGGAAAGGCTTATTCTTTGTCCTGTAGAAAAGGATTTTCTGGTTAATTTTATAGGAAAAACATATACAGGGAGTAGCCAGGAGTTTAAAACAATCCTTGCAGAAATATTAATTAATACTATAGAACCGATTGCAATTTTTGATCAGAAAGCCCGCGAGGATTCTATTAAAAGTGAACTTAATCTAATAAGAAGAAGCAGAGTAATAAATAGTGGCGAGTTTCTTATTCGTCAGGGAGATATAGTAACACAAGAAAACCTTGCTAAAATTATAGCCTATTATGATTATAAAAACAAAGATTTAAAAACAAAAATCTGGGGCTATTTAATTTTAGGGTTGCTTCTTTATTTGCTTTTGTTGTATAGGTTTGTCTATTATGAGGAAGAGGAATTTAAAAGCAGGGCTAATTTTTATGTAGGTTTGATAGGCTTTATTGTGGCTAATTTTCTGTATTATTCTGCCTGTTTGTACAGCGAAAACCAGATTTTGCCACCTTTTCTTTTTATCCTGTACGCTATTCTTTCTATCTCTCTTCCTGTTTTGTTGAGGAATGCAAGACTGGCGATTCTATTTCTTATTTCTTATTCTTTTTTTCTGTTATTCTATCCTATTTTTGATGTTATAACATTTATGAATCTTCTTTTTATAAGTCTTTCTACTATTTATACCTCGCAGATTTTGAAGAACAGAAATGACTTTTTTCTTGTTGCTATATTCATAGGTGTTCTTCAGACTTTGTTTTTCATCATTTATTCTATTTATAACCAGACTTTACCACATTTAAATGAGTGGGGCATAATATTGCTTTATTGTTTTGGGAATGGGTTTATATCTTCTATAATTGCTCTTGGCTTAATGCCCCTGGTGGAGAATGCTTTTAATATTCCAACGCGTTTTCGACTTCTCGAAATAACAAATCCGTCACAGAGCAAGCTACTTAATAAGCTTCGGACAGAAGCCCTTGGAACTTATACCCATTCTCTTTTGCTTGGTGATATGTGTGAAGTGGTGGCGGAAAAGCTTGGAATAGATTCTCTGCTTGCAAAGGCATGTGGGTATTACCATGACATAGGCAAGATTGAAACCCCTCAGTATTTTATAGAGAATCAGGATGGCAGAAATAAGCATGAGGACATAAAGCCTTCTATTTCAGTTTCAGTTATTAAATCCCATACAAAACTTGGAGTGGAAATAGCAAAGAAATATCGTTTGCCAAAAGAGATTATTGATGCCATTGTGGAGCACCATGGCACTACAACTATTTCTTACTTTTATCATCAGGCTCTTGGGCTTTTGGGTGATGAGAATGTTAATATAAGCGATTATGAATATCCAGGTCCAAAACCTCAATCCAAGCATACGGCAATTTTAATGCTTGCAGACTCTATTGAAACTACTGTCAGGGCTTATTCACAGAACAGCGAACGTTTTACAACGAAGATTATTGAAGATATAGTAAATGATATGATACAAAAGCGCCTTTCACAGGGGCAATTTGATGAATGTGATATTACATTGCATGATTTAAAGGTTATTGGCAACGAGTTTTATAAATTTCTTGCTGCTTATTACCATAGAAGAATTGAATATTCTAAGAACAGGTGATAGATATGTTGACCAATCAGAATATTCATATTAAGGCAAGTACCTCTGATATTAGATTTTTGACTGAGTTTGAGCTTTATTATTCTTTGCCTCCGGATGAGAGTGTTCTGGATGTTAAAACGGATGGCTATAATTTTGCAGAGACTTCCATTATTATTAAGTTAAAGAGTATTCAAAGTAATGAGTTTACCCTTTTAATAAAGAATTACGAGATTTCAAATTTTTCAGTTCCTTCTTTACCCATAAAAGCGATAAAAGGAAATGTCACAAATGAATACTTAACCCCTCCATTTCCGGTGGGATCTATTGCTTTTACGAATACGATAAGCAATAAGGCTCCTGTAGAGGATATTTTTGATTTTAAAGATTATACAGTTTTTTTTATTATTCTGGGTTTATTGATTTTTGCAGGCATTGGTTTTTTCCTTTACAGTTATATTAACAGAATAAGAGGATCTTTATACGGCAGGAAAGAAGAAGCGGAACAGGAAGATCCTTACGCAGTAGCTATAGAAAGATTGAGGAAACTTGAGCAGAAAAAATGGGTAGAGAAGGAGGCAAAAGAAGTTTTTGCTTCTGTATCGGAAATAACCAGAAGGTTTATGGAGAGAACTTTGAAGTTTAATGCCCTGGAATATTCTACTTCTGAAATTCTGAATCTCCTTAAGAAAGAATCTAAAGCAGATTCTTTCTACAAAGAAATTTTGGATATATGTGTCCATGTTTTTCGTCTCTGTGATAGGGTGAAATACGCAAAGTATGTTCCTTCAGAAAATGATAAAAAAACAGTTATAGAAGAAGCTATGTTACTTGTAAATATTGTTCAAAAACACTTCCTGCCCGAATCTACTGTAGAAAAGGAAGGGGAAAAGTAATGAGTTTTGCAAGTCCAGGATTTTTGATTTTTTTGATTATTCCTTTCTTCTATTTATTTTTTAAGTATGGGAATGTAAGAAGAAGGATTAGAGTGCCTCTAATTCCAACCCTTTACTATTCTTCGGTTAATATTCTTCCGGTACAGCGTTCCTTGATTGCAAAATTAAACAATATTATTCAAGACTTATTTTTCTGTTTCTCTTTATTTTTTCTGATTATCGCTCTGGCAAGACCTTTAGGAGGGAAATCAATTCAAACCGACAGGAATTATGGTATTGATATAATTCTGGCGATTGATGTTTCTGGTAGCATGCTCAGTGTGGATTCCATTCCTGCAGGTCTTCCGTACAGGGATTTTCTTGGAAGAAGACAGTATATTGATGAAAATAGGCAGCTTTTAAAAATTAATAGATTGAACTCTGCTAAAAATGTTATAATTGACTATATAAACAGGCAGGAGTTTAATAGGATAGGTCTTGTTGTTTTTGCGGGATATAGTTATACAAAATGTCCCCTTACTCTTGATAAAGCCATGTTGAGAAAGATTGTAGAAAGTGTAGAATTTAATCCTGAGAATGATGGAACTGCTATAGGAATGGGTATAGCCACATCAATAAATAGGCTTAAGAAATCAGAGGCTAAGAGTAAAGTAATTATTTTACTTACTGATGGAATAAACAATAGTGGAATGATTGATCCGATCTCAGCAGCATCAATAGCTTCCAATATGAATATCCGTATCTATACAATAGGGCTTGGTAATCCAGAAGGTTTTATTCAGCCGGTGAGTATGGATTTTAAGATATATGAATTGCAATTTGGAGCTGGTATAGATGAAATTGTTTTAAAAAGAATTGCTGATATGACCGGTGGGAAATTTTATAGGGCATATGATCCGGATTCGCTTAAAAAAATTTATGAAGATATAGATAAACTGGAAAAGTCAAAGATAGAAATAAAGAGAAGAGTTCTGTATAAAGAAAATTTTATGTCTTTTTTAATATTGGGTTTTGTTTTGCTGGCTGGATATATAGTTTTATCTACAGCGATAATAAAAATACCCTGAGGTGACTGTGTCGAAGAAATTGCTCCTATTAGGAATTATATTTACCGGATTGGGAATTCTTTTTATTATATTTTCGCTTATATCAAAAAAGCTCCCCCTTTTTCGCCTTCCCGGAGATATAATTATAGAAGAAAAAGAAATAACCCCCGGATTAACCGGGGGAATTTACTTTCCTGTTGTTAGCTGTCTGCTAATAAGCATTATTCTTACTTTGCTGATAAACCTTGTAGTTTATATTCTAAGTAAAAAGTAAGCGGACTTATTTTTTGGCACTATAACAGGCCCAGCAATACACCGGTTTATCGCCACTCGGTTTGAAAGGAACCTTTGTCGGTTCACCACATGAAGAGCAAACAGCATCGTACATTTGTCTCTCTCTTCTTTCAAAACCACCGCGTCGGTTGGCTTTACGAGCCTTTCGACAATCGGGACAGCGAGCAGGTTCATTCTGAAAACCTTTCTGTGCATAAAACTCCTGCTCTGAAGCAGTGAAAACAAACTGAGCACCGCAATCACGGCATGTTAAGGTCTTATCTTCATACATGATAAGAAAACCTCCCTTTGAATTTGCCCATACGGGGTTAGCCTTTCTCCGTTCAAACAGGCTGGGGCAAACTCACGAGGGATCTGAACCGGATAGACTTTCCTACTGATATGGGTCTACACTTATATTACGGAAGAATTATGAAAAAGTCAAGTTATTTTCTTTTATTCATAAAGATATTTTTCAATCTTAAGAAGAATTGAATTCAGTAAATCCAGATTTATATATCCACAGGTTTCTTTATAATATTCTTCTTTACGCATTGACTTTTCAATAAGTTTTATTGTGTTCTTTTCTAATTCTGTGAAACCAAGCGAAAGTTCTTCTGCACCACCTATAACGCTTTCTTCAAGATTTTTCCCTTTTTTAAAAAGATATATGTCCCGTATAAGTTGAATTACACTTTCACACACAAACTCCGATTTTTTTTCTTTTAACAATTTCCTTGTAAAGTTTATAGCATAGGATATTGAATGCTTGAGGTTTTTTCTCACAGAGTCTGGAAAAGTTTTCTTCATATACTTCCTTTCTTAAAGAACTTTTCTACTTCCTCTCGATCGCTAAAGTGAATTTTTGTTTTACCAATTATCTGGTAATCCTCATGACCCTTCCCGGCTATTACAACTATATCCCCTCGAGTTGCTTCCATTAGAGCCTTATGTATTGCTTTTTTTCTGTCCACTTCGGTTGTGTAATTATGAAAACCATTCTCCTTTAATCCCTGCTCTATCTCCAGAATAATATTATCTGGATTTTCTGTTCTGGGGTTATCAGAAGTTATTATTACACTTTCCGAAAGATTTCCAGCAATCCTGCCCATTATAGGTCTTTTTAATTTGTCTCTATCACCACCACAACCGAATACAGTTATTACCCTTTGATTATTTGCAATAAGAGAGCGAACGGTTTTCAAAAGTTTTTCGAGAGCATCTGGTTTATGTGCATAGTCTATAATCACAGTAAATCCACTATCATTTTGAAAGCTTTCCATTCTGCCCGGTACCCTTATTTCTTCTGTGAACTTTTTAAAATTTTTTATATTAAAGCCTGATTCAATCAAAATTATAGAGGCAAGAGAAAAATTATAAATGTTGGTCATTCCAATCATTCCAATCCTGATTTTTTCTTTATATAATTCAATTTCAGATTTTTGTGGGCTCATTGAGAGTATTTTTATATAGTAGTCAGCTTTTTTCTTTTCGACGGAAAAAGTTTTTAACTGAAGTGGTTTTATGTTTTTTGTATAGTTAATAATTTCAGGAAATTCCTTCATATCCATATTAACTATAGCAATGTGTTCTTTCTTTGGAGAAGAAGAAATAAGGTTAAAAATTTTAAGTTTTGCCTTAAGGTATTCTTCCATGGTTTTGTGAAAATCAAGATGGTCCTGAGAGAAGTTGGTAAAAGCTACAGCATTAAATTCTAGTCCATTTACCCTGCCAAGTGCAAGGGCATGAGAAGATACTTCCATAACACAATGGGTAACACCTTTTTGAATCATTCTGTGGAATAGATAGTTTAAAAAGAGAACATCTGGTGTAGTATTGGATGCGGGTAATATTTCATCATCAATCCTGTACTCTATTGTTCCTATAAGTCCGGCTCTAATTCCCATTTTACGGAGTAGATGATAAGTGGTAAAAGCGGTTGTGGTTTTTCCACTTGTGCCGGTAATGCCTATAAGATAAAGCTTCGAGGTTGGATTTTCGTAAAATCTGGAAGCACAGAAAGAGAGTGTTTCTGGCAAATTTGAAGAGCCTATAAAAAAGGCTTTCGGGAATTGCATTTTAAAGTCATTTAGCCTTTTAGAATCTATAATAAAGAATCTACATCCATTTTGATAAGCATTACCAATGTATGGATGGGCATCTTCTGTGTACCCCGAATAAGCAATAAAAAGGCTTTTTTTATTCACTCTTCGCGAATCATTCTCCAGACTTTCTATGTCAAAATCTGGTAAGTCTTCGGGTGTAATAACTTTTAATCCTTCAATTAGTTTTTTTAGAAGCATATTCCCTCTTTGTTTAATATGGTAATAAGTATTTAGATCTTTCCGAGCATAAGATATGCAATGCTCAGGTATATTCCTGTACCGAAAATATCTGCAAGTGTTGTAATTAATGGTGTACTTGCTGTAGCCGGATCTTTTTTAAATTTTGCGAATATAAAAGGAAGAAGCACACCTACAATGCAACCAACCAGGACATTTACCACCATGGCAATAACGACCACCTTGCATATTTCAATAGAGCCTCTTACAAGACCCATTATGGAAATTCCAAGTCCCATGGTTATACCAAGTGCAAGAGCTATAGCGAGTTCTCTGAAGAGTAAATAAAACCAATCTTTTATTTCTACTGTTCCAAGTGCAAGAGCTCTTATGACAAGCGTTGCGGATTGAGAGCCTGCATTTCCTGCGGTATCAACCAGAACGGGCAAAAAGGTAACTAAAATTACATATTTTGAAATAGTTTCTTCAAAACCTTTAATAATTCCGCCGGTTATCATATCCATAAATAACAAAGCCAGTAACCATAGGACACGGCTTTGATAAATTTTTCGTAGAGGAACTTCTTTTAAGCGAGTAATAAAGTCTGTTCCCACACTTTCAGGACTTATGCCAAGAAATTTTGTCATATCTTCCGTTTGCTCTTCCTGTAAAACGTCCATAATATCATCGATTGTTATTATACCAAGAAGTATGTTTTCATTATCTACAACCGGAAGCGCTATTAAATGGTAGTGATTCATTATTTTTACAGCTTCTTCCTGATCCGCATTTGCCAAGATGGCCACAAAGCGGTGATCCAGAAGTGTTTCTACAATAGTCTTTGGTTTTGCTATTATTAATTTTCTTAGTGGAATATCGTCTATTAGATGGCCATGATTATCTACAATGTATATCATATTTATGGTTTCTGCATCTTTTCCATGTTTGCGAATAAATTGCAAAGTTTTTCCTACTGTCCATTCTGGTTTAATAGCAATATAGTCGGGGGTCATTAATCTTCCCACACTGTTTTCCGGAAAACCAAGAAGTTTTAAGCTTTCCTTTCTATCTGCAGGAGTAAGAAAAGTTAAAAGCTTCTGTACCATTTTTCCTGGTAGTTCTTCAAATAGTCCTGTTCTGTCATCAGGATCCAGTTCCGATATAATAGTTTTTATCTGTTCATTTGTCATTCTTTGTAGAATTAACTGTTGTGTTTCTGCATCAAATTCACTGAATACTTCTGATTGAAGAGATTTTGGTAATAGGCGGAACATTAAGAATTTTTCAGTTTCTTTTAGCTTTAAGAATAAGTCCGCTATGTCCGGGGCAGGCCATGAGGCAAGGATAGCTTTTACTTCTTTCCATTCTTTTTTTAATAGAAGTTCTTCAATCTCTGGTTTCATTAGCTGTGTTAGCATTCTTATTTCTTCCATAATAATTCTCCATACTATGGTTTGAGTTCTGATAAGCTTTATGGTAAGAAAATTATTCTATATAATATAAAAGAGAGTGCCTTATAAGTCAAAAATGTTTTTTTAGTGATTCCAGTTGATTTGAAATCAGGACAGGAATTTTACACATCAATACAGATTACACAAACATCATCTTCAAAAGGTTCACTTCCCTTAAATTTGATTAGGTGTTTTATAAGCTCTTCAACAAAACTTTTTGCAGGTAGATGTTTTAGTTCTCGAAACACCTTTAAAAGGGCAGTACTTTCGAAATCTTCCATAGGATTACTTGAGCCAATTGCTTCTGTTAAACCATCTGTATATATTAATAGCTTTGAATCTGGATATAATTTTATAGTAAGATTTGAATAATTTGTTTCTTTTTCAAGCTTTTCCGGGTTAATTATTCCAAGGGGGATACTCCTGTTTTTACTGCTAATTGTTTCTATAGATTCTTTGTTGATTAGATAAGGCAAATTATGACCGGCGTTGGCATAAGTAAAGGTTCTATGTACTGGATTATATATTCCATAAAGTGCCGTGATAAAATTTTCTCCTATTTGCGTATGGAAAATTTCATTTAAATGTGAGAGTATATCTGCAGGATTTTTTATCTTTGTCCCAGCTTCTAAAAGAGTACTTTTTATCATTGCAGATATGAAAGCTGCAGGTACTCCATGTCCTGAAACATCACTTATAAAGATGCCTATTTCCTTACTTGAGGGTATTAGAATAAAGTCATAAAAATCCCCCCCGACCTTATCCATAGGTCTATAGTAAGTTGCTATATTTGGTAAAGGGGCTTCTCTTGGAACAAGCCTTATCTGTATTTTTCTTGCCATGGTCAGATCGTTTTCGATAATTTTATTTCTTTCTTTTAAACTTTTTCTTTCCATTTCCAGTTCTATTGTTTTCATATGAAGCTCTCTATTGAGTGCTTCGAGGCTTATTGCCTTGTGCTGTAGTTCCTGAGTCTGTTTCTCAATTGTTTTTCGCTTTAAAATATCGTTTACCCTTGCATAGAATAGAGAGCGGGAAATGAATATACCTATAACCGTAATTATTGAACCATTAACTATATCTGCAGAAAGCTTTACAGAATTTTTTTGAATAAGGGATAAGCCAAGGATGAGGCATAAAAGGTTTCCAATATAGATAAAAAGTCCATAAGTCAATCTAAAGCGTATTAATATAGCTGTACCAAGTATTGCGTAGACAGAGGTAATGATTTCCGCATTTTCCATCTGTCCAAGAATTGAGACCATTGTACTTATGGCAAGTATGAAGGAGACATAGATAATATTGAGGATTTTATGATAATTTCGAACATATTCGATCTCTTGGGGACTCAGGGCATTAATAATAATTCCAAGCATGAGAGAACCTGTAGATATAAATATGTCGAGAGCAAGCCTTAATTCGTAGTACTTATGTAAAATCTGAGGACCAGATTGCAGATCTGGAATATCAACCAAAAATATGACAAGTGTATTGATTATAGCAAGAAGGAAGCTAAATATTCTAATTCTTGAATAATTTTCGTATGTAATTTCGCGGATTATACTTTCCTTTTCTATGAATGGAAGTTTGTGAAAATAATCGTTTTTTACATAAAAAAGAAGTTTTTCCCAGGAAAATTTTAAAAAACTTTTCCAATTCATAATACTTATTTTAAGCTGAAAGAAAATTTATGGCAAGGCAAACATAATTTAATAACCATTTCTTATTCAAAAATAAATAATTCCGATATTAATAGTAGTTATTATCTCCTGGAGGTTGACATGGTAAGAAGTATATTTACAGGTGCCAGCGGTATGATGGTTACGATGGAGGAGTTGAATACTGTGGCAAATAATCTTGCAAATGTAAATACAGATGGATATAAAAGAGAGACAAGTGTAAGTAAGGCTTTTCCGGAGCTTTTGATAAGAAGAGTTAATGATGATGGGCAGGTTAGTTTTCCTCTTGGAAGTTATGATCTTGCACCTGTTGTTGGAAAGCTTGGAACAGGAGTAGAATTTAATGAGTCTTATATTCGTTTCGAACAGGGGAGCCTTCTTGAAACAGGGAATGAGTTTGATTTAGCTCTGGAAGGGAATGGTTTTTTTACTGTTTATACGGATGCAGGAGAGAGATATACCAGGAATGGGAATTTCAAGATAGATAATGAGGGTTATCTTACGGATAGTCATGGAAATAAGGTATTGGGAGAGAGAGGATTTATTCGAATAAACCAGAACAATTTTCAGATAGATAAAAAGGGCAATGTGTATATTAACGCTGATTATGGTCCGGAGGATTTTGTTGATAAAGCTGGAAATGAATGGAAAAACATGGTTTTAATAGATCGCCTCAAGATAGTGGATTTTCCGGAGAGGAGGTATCTTGAAAAAGAGGGGCATACATTATATAGGGAAGGTAAATTTTCAGGTCCTGCTTTTATAATAGAAGAAGGCAAAAGGCCAGATGTTCATCAGGGATTTCTTGAGAAATCAAATGTTGAGCCTGTAATAGAGATGACACGCATGATTGAAATAAACAGGCTTTATGAAGCGAATCAGAAGGTTATACAAACAGCAGATGAAACATTGTCCCGCGTTATAAACCAGGTCGGCAGAGGTCTTGCTTAAACTTTCATATCGAAGATTTTTCTGAATTCATTCTATCATAAAGCATTTCTTCTAATTGTTTTATTAACCTTTCTATACTTTGATAGGTTTCATATAACAAGTTGTTTTCTGCTTTAGGCAAGGTAATATTTCTCACAGAATCAAAACTTTTTAGTTTGAGTAGAGCTTTCTCTAATTTTTTTATATTTATAAGATGAATATTTTTATATAGTCCAGATAGTAGTGAAGAAATATATTTTGAAGTAACTTCTTTCAGCTTGTTATAATAGCCTTCTATTGAGTGAATTGTGTAAGAAGAAGAATTTATTAAAGCCTTTTCTATTTCTGGCAAAATTCTTTTGCAAAAGGCAAACAATTCACGCGTGTATTTTTCAAGGCAGGATGTGCCTCCGGAAAGATGACGGATCGCGAATGTTTCCGAGAGCTTTCTTTGAAATCTATGGATTAAATTAAGGAAGAAGATTTTAAGGCTTCTTACCTCCCTTTCCTGATTAACAATCTTTTCTCTTGTGATGTTGAAAAAGTGGTGGCCGAAGATTGCCATCTTTACTGTTAGCTGGAAGAGAGTGGGCTTTTTAATTAAAGCCTTAATTAAAAACTTCCAGTACTCAAAGCCATAGTATGAAAAGCCCTGTTTGACCATAGATCTGATAAACGCCATTAAGCCGTTAATGACATTTGAGGGATTTGGGCTTCTGGTAGCGAAATTATATTTGCTGGGCAAATTTCCGAGCAGGGTAAGGCAGCGCTGAAAATATTCTTTCGGGTTGTATATTGTTTTTAATACATTTATATACTTTTTCAGAATCTTTTCCTTTCCCATCTTTGGTTCAAAGGTAAGCTCTAACTCGAAGGTGTTATCACCGGAGGTTTCTTTAAGAAGCCTTTTTTCTGCTTCAAGTCTTCTGTAGAGGCGTGTAGGAGGTACAGCCGATAGAAGACTGACCATAGCTGTTGGAATACCGGCATTTTGTATAAAATCAATCTGGATTTCGTCGATATTTTCTGGATCGTTATCAAAACCAATTATGAATCCAGAAGATACCTCAAGTCCTTTATTTTGTATCTTCTTTACGCTTTCAAGAAGCTGAAGTTTCATATTCTGATACTTCCCGCTTTCTTTTAGAGAAGCCTCGACGGGTGTTTCGATGCCGAGAAATACCATATTAAAGCCCGCGTTCACCATAAGATCCATTAACTCCTCATCCTGAGCAAGGCTTATGGTAGCTTCTGTAAAGAACACATAAGGAAAGTGATGATTCTTTTGCCATTCTATAACAATAGGCAAAAGCTTTTTTACCTCTGTTTTATTTCCTATAAAATTATCATCTACTATAAACACAGAGCCGCGAAAACCCTGCTGATAAAGATATTCAAGCTCTGCAATAAATTGCTCGGGGCTTTTTGTGCGAGGGATTCTTCCGAATAACTCTATAATATCACAGAATTCACAATTATGAGGACACCCCCTTGAGTATTGAACTGACATAGAAGAATATTTTTTCATTTCAAGAAGGTCAAAACGCGGGATTGGAGCAAGGCGAATATCAGGCTTTAATTCTGATGCATATATTTTTTTTGGAGTACCGTTTTCATAATCTTTAAGGAATTGAGGTAGGGTAACTTCGGCTTCATCAAGCACAAAATGATCTACACCTTCTATGGATTGCTTATAAACTGTAGGATATGGTCCACCTGCTACAACGGGACGGTTTAATTGATTGCAGAGAGAAACAACTTTTTTAAAGGATTCTTTTTGTATTACCATTGCTGAGATAAATACAATGTCCGAATCGAGAATGTCTCTTTCCTTTAAAGAGGATACATTCATATCAATAAGCTTTAGCTGGTAGTTCTCTGGCAACATACCAGCTACGGTTATAAGCCCGAGAGGGGGAAAGTTTGCTTTTTTGTTTACAAACTTAAGGCTATCTCTGAAACTCCAGAATGTATCTGGAAATTCTGGATAAACAAGCAATACTTTTTTATTCATAATCTTTTTCTCCTTGTTAAATTATGATTTTTAGCTTTAGATTGGTTGTAACTTAAGATTAGCTATAACTTGAAGCATGAACTATTAGTTTCATATTAATTAGGCAGTTGGAATATGTCAAATAAAAGAACCACTATATTGAGTGGAAAAAAGAATATTCTTTGACTTAGCTTTTGTAATATTTTATATTATAGGTGGTTTAGTATTCTAAAACTCTTCTAAGGGGTAGTCTGATGGATGTTGCTTTTCTTGGTATAGGAAATGAGCTTGTTGATGGACTTGTGCAGGAAAGTAATTCTTCTTTTATTGCAAAAAAGCTTCTTGAGATTGGCTTGAGCTTAAGAGAAAAGCTGCAGGTTCGTGATAAGAAAGAGGATATTATTTCTACTATTCGTTACTTAATTAAAAGAAATGACTGTATTATAGTTACAGGAGGGCTTGGACCAACACAGGACGATATTACAAGGGAGAGTATTGCAGAATTAACGAAGAAAAAACTTATTTTAGATAATCTTATTCTTGAGAAGATTCAAAGGAGATTTAGCAAGCTTAATATAGAAATGCCAGAAGAAAATAAGAAGCAGGCAATGGTAATAGAAGGTTCTACTGTAATACCAAATTCGGTAGGAACCGCGCCTGGTTTTATAATAAAAAACACCGCACTTATAGCAGTTTTTCCGGGGGTTCCATCTGAAGTAAGAGCAATGTTTAATTTCTTTATAAGATATATCAAATCAAATTTTACAATAAAAAAGAAAAATTCAAGCGTATATATTCAAAGTATAGGTGTACCTGAATCTGTTGTTGACCATGTCTTGAAAGAAAAGCTTTCTCCTGATATAAAAATAGGTACTATCGCGAGAAATTTTCAGCTTACAGTAAGGCTTGATTTTCCTTATTCGAGTCAGAAAAGATCCCTTGGAGAAGTGGAGAAATTAAAAAAGGCTTTTCCAGATTTTAGCAGAAAGATCTTTTCGCTTAATCCGGAAGAAAGCATAGAAGAGGCTGTTTATAAAAAGTTATTAAGGAAGAATAAAAAGGTAATTTTTGCAGAATCCTGTACTGGAGGGCTTGTTTCTAAACTAATAACAGATATTCCTGGATCTTCTGAAATCTTTCTGGGCAGTGTGATTTGTTATAGTAATCTTCTTAAGAAAAAGTTACTCCATGTTTCCGATTCTATATTGCAATCAAAAGGGGCAGTTAGTTTTGAATGTGCACACGCTATGTTATGTGGATTGAAGAAGATTGCCAGATCGGATTATTATATTTCAATAACCGGAATAGCCGGGCCAACAGGGGGTAGTAAAGATAAGCCAGTGGGGACTATATTTATAGGGTTCAGTAAGAATGGTCAGGATACGATTTATAAGTTTTATTTTCCAGGAACAAGGGAACATATAAGAAGGCGTACTGCGATTAAGGTTTTTGAATTGCTATGGGAAGATTTGAATTATCGAAGTATAGATACAAAACTACAATATGGGCTTGTTGAAACAAAGACAGTGTGAAAAGTATTGTAGCTTCTTAATTTCTTTACTAATTTAATATTTAGAACTGTCTTAATGATAAGAAAAATAAAAGTCTCGCTTCTTTTTGGGGAAAAGCGGGGGAAATCCTATCTTACTTTCTTTCTCAGCGATGAGAAAGAAAGAACCCAATGTTCACTTTCTTTTGAGCGGCCAAAAGAAAGTGAACCGAAAGCATGCCCTGAGGCAAAGCCGAAGGGAAAAGCCGTCGGCGTTGCTTTATCGGCCAATCATTAAACCACAACATTTGTGGTTAGAATGTTACTTTTTCTTTGTCTACAGCAACAAAGAAAAAGTAACCAAAAAGAAAATGCCGCCCTCTGCGGTTTTCTTTTATACTCATTCCTCCTTCACTCCAAGTTGGTATTCTTTAGACTTTATACTAAAACCCTCCTGCTTACACTTATGCCTTTCTCATGTCGCTGTCCATAGCTTTATTCGAAAGGCAACCGCAATCCATTGCGGTATGTTACCTCTACCCTTTATTCCCTTCGCAGAATACCCCTTCTTGTTACTTAGTTTCCTCTGCATTAACTCTAAAAGCTCTTAAGGGGAAAACCGCAGAGGGGGGAAAAGGCAACGGTCGTATCTATAAACCATGACGCGGTGTCGGATTTTTTTTCTTTTTTATTTTTTTATTTCCTTTACCTAAATAATTCCCGCTGTGGTTTATACCTCTTGGTCATTGTCATCATCTTTCCGTCGAATGTCTTGCGCTTGCACCCACAGGAAAATCCTACCCGCCACTGTGCCAAGAAATGCAGGATGCATTTCGCCCCGAGCACATGAGGCAGGAGGCCGAATGTGCGAGGGTAGATTTTCCGTGCCCTTCCCTTGAGCAAGACCTGAGGAAAGGAAAGATGATGACAATGACCATCTACCCTCCACAGCCAGGTTCTTTGTATCGTAGCACTGGCGCAGCCAGTGCTACTCCCTTTTCACGCTAAATCATATTGATTCTGGTTACTTCTTATTAAATATTCTTTGTGGGTGTATCTACTGGAGATTATATCTATTTATGATAATAAAAAATTAGTGGAAAAATCAAGATAGCGGGTTTATCACCTCTTAAAAGCATGGAATTGCCGAGAATCAATTCGATTATTTGCTTTTCTCACAGTCCATCTTTAAAATTTTTCTTTGTGTAATTTTTTGAGGGACTGCTGAGTTATGAGAAATGGAAAATATTTTTTGTTTTTTTTGCTTTTACTTTTTTTGGAGATAATAATAAGCTTTCTTCTTTTTGTCTTTGCAGTTAAATTGAGAAATGAATATGTTATTTTTTCACTTTCTATTATTATTTTAATTATAGCCTATCTATTTTATGGACGGTATAGAGAGAAAATAAAGGTTCAGGAAAAGAAGATTGTATTTAAGAAGTATAGCAAAAATATTGCTATTATGCTTTTGGTACTTTCTTTTATACTTGGTATTTCTATATTGGCCTTTGGTATTTATCTGTTAATAAAGGCTTTTTCGGCTTAAAAATTTGTTTATGAATCTGGGTTGCATTTATAAAAGATCCCTTGAGTACTTAAAAGATAAAAAAATTCCCACTCCGGATAAGGATGCTCAATACATCATAGCACATTTTTTAAAAATAAGTCCCCATGAAATTTTTATAAACCGTGATAGAGAGGTTTCTCCTTTTAAATCTTTTCTTATTAAAAGAGCAATAGTCTCAAGAGGAAAATTTAAACCCATTGCGTATATTTTAAAAAGAAAATATTTTTATAGGGATGTTTTTTTTGTTAATAACAAAGTTCTTATTCCCCGCTCTGATACAGAGCATTTAATTTATGCTGTTGAGGAAATAAATACACCCTTTAAAAATATACTTGAAATTGGCACAGGAAGCGGAGCAATTGCAGTGTCTCTTTCAAGGCTATATCCGGTAGCAAATATTATTGCCCTGGATATTTATACGGCAATAGCAAGAAAGAATATAAAGAGACTTGGCATAAAGAATATTTTTCTTGAAAAGAAAAACTTCTTTAAATGGATGCCTAATAATAAAAATGGGCTTTTTGACTTAATTATTTCAAACCCTCCATATTTATCAGAAAAAGATTTAAAAAATCTTGGTAAGGATGCCGCACTTTATGAGCCCAAAAAAGCCTTCTATGGTGGTAAAGATGGGCTTGATTTTTACCGTGCAATAGCAGAATTTGCAAAGGCAGGTCTATTAAAGTTGGGATATGTGATACTTGAAGTGGATTATAAATGGAAAAAAGTAATGCATATCTTTGAAAAGGAAGGCTTTGGTAAAATTGTGGTAAAAAAGGACTATAATGATCTTGAGAGGGTTTTGGTTGTACAAAAGGATTTTTGATATTTGTTGTCTTTTTGTATATAATCTAAACTGATTAGTTTTCAAAATAGTCTGAGCATAGAAGGATTGGGTGAATGTTTAAAATTGGAATTAGCTCTTAGATTTTAAATAGTAAGGGTAAGTAATGATAAGGATCTGCGTTTATTTTTGTTTACTGTTATTTCTAGTGGGCTTTTCATATGCCTTTAGTCAGGAAACCAACCATATGCGAATAAATGATATTGGCATAGGAATTAAACTTGATGCTAATTTTAATCAGCTTCCAGATGATTTTAAGTTAGGAATTAATGTAAGCACTCCATATTTTCTGGATAACTGGTTATCAATTCGCCTTGAGTTTGATTATGGTTTTTTTCGTGGTATTCCTGCCAGCTCTATATATAGCAATGAGACCTGGAGTACATACTATGCCTTTAAGAGTGGGATTATTGTAGTGGCAAGTCAAAGAACAGCTATAATACGCCCTTATGTTGAGCTTGGAGGTATTGGTTTTATTCCTTCCTCCGAATTTACTGAAGAAAAATTTGCATGGGGAATATACGGATTGTTAGGGTTTGAACTTCTATTTGATCCAGAATCTTTTTACTGTTTTTATTTTGAGTTTAATGGTACTGGTATTCTTTCCGGAGGGGATACATCCAAATTTTTACCTCCCGCCATATATGGAACAGGTATTATTGTAACCCTTGGATACAGATTTTATCTATAGAATAATATATTTTCTCTGAAAGTTACGAGGCTTTATAATGAAAAAGCATGCTATTATCATTAGATCAATCAAGAAAAAAGATCTTGAGGATATAGCCCTTTGTATCAGGAATGGGGGGATTGTGGTTTTTCCTACAGAAACTGTTTATGGTCTTGGAGCTAATGTTTTTGACAGTAGAGCTATCGAAAAGATATTTAGAGCCAAGGGAAGACCTTCTGACAATCCATTAATTGTTCATGTTTATAATTTAGCCCAGCTTGAGCTGGTCGCAAAAGATGTTCCTGAGGTTGCAATAAAGCTTTTTAAAAAATTTTCTCCAGGACCATTAACTATAGTTTTACCAAAGAAAGACACAGTTCCTTCTATTGTTACTGCTGGTCTTCCAACAATAGCTGTAAGAATTCCATCCCATCCGGTTGCAAGGGCTATTTTAAAGGAAGTAAAACTTCCAATTGCAGCCCCATCGGCAAACATATCCGGCAGACCAAGTCCTACCACTTTTGAAATGGCAAAAAGGGAAATGGAAAACCGGGTTGATTTTATCATAGATGGGGGTGATTGCAAATTTGGACTTGAATCCACTGTAGTTCAAATTAAGGAAAGCGAAGTTATAATCCTTAGACCCGGAGCCATAACAAAAGAAATGCTTCAGAGTGTTCTGCCACATCCTCATTACATAGTAAAGCAGTTTGATGAAGTTAAAGTATCAAAACCATTGTCTCCTGGACAAAAGCATGCCCACTATAAGCCTTTTGCAGAGGTATATATTGTGGATAAGATTGACATAGAAAAAATTAAAAAACTTTTTGGAAATAAGAAAATAGGAATACTCACGATAGATTCCAAATCTTTAGTTCCAGAAAATGTTATTTTGAAAAGTTTTAAGAATCTTTCAGATTATGCTAAAAACCTTTACAGAGCCTTTGTTGAAATGGATAGTTCTGGAGTCGAAGTAATCCTTGTCCAGAGTGTGCCTGAAAAGGGAATAGGACGAGCTATAATGAATCGTTTATTAAAGGCGGCAGAAAACAAGTATTTGAATGATGTACAAGAGAATATACCACTCTATATATTAAAGCAATAAAGGAGTTGAAGGAATGGATATTAAAAGAATTGAAGAAATAAACTCCTATATAGAGAGGTTTATAAAAACTCTATTAGAAAAGAAGTATGATCTTCAGGAGGTTTATCTTTTTGGGTCTTATGTAAGAGGAGCAAACCGTGAAGATAGCGACATTGACCTTGCAATAGTACTTAACCAAATAGATGATATCATTCAGGAACAGATGAACTTGATGAAAATAGCCTGTCGTATTGATGCAAGGCTAGAAATTCATCCCTTTGAAAAGTCAGAATTTAATTCTGAAAATCCATTTGCAAATGAAATACTGAAAAACGGCATTAGGATAGTTTAAGATATAAAGATTTAAACCTATCAGGTATCTAATCTTTACATTCAAATTTACTGAATTTATTTCATTAATTCCCCCTTTTTTGTCATTCCGATTACAGCTTTACCTTTTTTCTTATGAGGAATCTTTTCAGTATAAACATGCTTCTTGCAAAAACAGATTCCTCAAAGGTATAACAAAGAAGTTAGAATCGGAATGACGAAAAAGGGGGAATTGCTAATTTATTTTTTTATTATTGATTAAACTTTAGTTTCCCTTTACAATATTAAAAGCTATTTAATATAATAAGGAGTTGATGGAAGTATAAAACTCCTGTTAAAGGGATTTTTTATGAAGTTTGTAGGCACAGTAAAAATTGTTCCTGAAATACCAGAAAACATACGGCGGCTTAAAGAATTATCTTACAATATGTGGTGGTGCTGGAATCCAGAAGCTGTACAATTGTATAAATCTATCGATGAAGATTTGTGGGAAAGGGTTTGCCATAATCCTGTAAAGTTTCTTCTTGAAGTTACACAGGAGAAGCTTGAGAAAGCCTCGAAGTCGAAATCTTACCAGGAATTATATGCAAAGGTTTTTCGTGATTTTGATTTCTATATGAAGGGAGAAAATACCTCTTTTAAAAAAAATTTTTCAGATCTGAGTAAAGATTTAATAGCCTATTTTTCTGCAGAATATGGTATTCATGAATCCCTGCCAATATATTCTGGCGGGCTGGGAGTACTTTCGGGGGATCATGTTAAAACTGCAAGCGACATGGGTATTCCTCTTGTTGGAGTTGGTTTACTTTATAAGCAGGGTTATTTTACTCAAAGGTTGAATGCGGAAGGATGGCAGGAGGCTGTATATTATAATCTTGATTTTTCGCAATTGCCTTTGAATAAGGCTTTAAGTAAAGAAGGCGAACAGATTGTTATCGATGTAGATTTGCCTGGAAGAAAGGTTTTTGCAAATTTATGGTTTGTACAGGTAGGACGTGTAAGGGTTTATCTTCTGGATACCAACATAGAAAAGAATCATCCTGAGGATAGATGGTTTACATCCCAATTGTATGGGGGTGATCAGGAAACCCGCATAACTCAGGAAATACTTCTCGGGATGGGGGGAGTGAAAGCTCTTCAAAAGCTTGGACTTTCTCCTACAATATGGCATATGAATGAAGGACATTCAGTATTTATGGCTCTTGAGAGGATCCGGGAGCTGGTTGAAAGAGAGGGGCTTTCGTTTAGCGAAGCCCTTGAGTATGTAAGAGCCACTACGATCTTTACAACTCATACGCCGGTGCCTGCAGGAAATGAAACCTTCCCGCATGCCCTTATAACAAAGTATTTTAAAACTTACTGGGAGAGAGTCAAAATAACCGAAGCGCAATTCATGGAACTTGGAAGGGATGTGGATTTACCCCAGATGTTTAGTCTAACTATACTTGCTTTAAAACTTTCCGCTTATCCAAATGGGGTCAGTGAGCTTCATGGTCATGTATCCAGAAAGTTGTGGGGAAAAGTCTGGGATGGAATACCTTCGGAGGAGAATCCTATTACCCATGTTACAAACGGTGTACACACTTTTACATGGATTTCCGAAAAATTTTCAGAGCTATATGACAGACACATGGGTATGGAGTGGAGAGAAAATCTGAATAACAAACAGTTTTGGAAAAGGTTGTGGGATATACCTGATAGAGAGTTATGGGAAGCTCATCTTGCGCTTAAGAAGAAGATGGTGGATTTTGTAAGAGAAAAGGCCATCATCCAGTGGATGCGTTATGGAATACCACTTTCAAACATTACGGAAGATGTAAGTACTCTTCTTAACCCAGAACATCTTACAATAGGGTTTGCAAGACGTTTTGCAACATACAAAAGAGCCATACTTATTTTTCGAGATAGGGAGCGACTTAAAGATATTCTTAACAATCCCGAGAGGCCTGTGCAGATTGTTTTTTCGGGTAAGGCACATCCAAAGGATAAACCAGGGCAGGAGTTTATTAAATTTATTTTTGACCTTGCTAAAGAGGATGGGTTTAAAGGGAAGATATTTTTTGTTGAAGATTATGATATGAATGTAGCAAGACATCTGATTCAAGGAGTAGATGTATGGCTTAATACACCCCGCCGTCCTTACGAAGCAAGTGGAACAAGCGGGCAGAAGGCACCTATAAATGGTATAATAAACTTTAGTGTACTGGATGGCTGGTGGCGTGAAGCCTTTTTCTTAAATCCTGAATGTGGGTGGTCAATCGGTAGAGATGAAGCTTATCCCCAACCTGAAGCTCAAGATATGGAAGATTCTGCTGAAATATACAATAAGCTTGAAAAAGAAATAATACCGCTTTATTATGAAAGGGGTAAAGAAAATATTCCTGTGGGATGGGTGAAAAAAATGAAGAGCTCCATAGAAACAGTTCTTCCTTTATTCAGTACCACCAGAATGTTATCTGAATATATAGATAAGCTATATACAAAAGCATCAGCACAGGGAAAGAAGCTTAAAGAATCTTTATATCAGGGAGCAAAGAATTTATCTGTCTGGAAGGCTTCTATTAAAAATCTGTGGGGTCAGGTTTCAATTGAAAGTGGTTCTGTAACCAGATCGGATGGATTTGAGGAAATTTCTTTAGAAAAGGGTTTTGCAGTGCAGACAGTTGTAAGGCTTGGAAATATAAAACCCGAAGATGTACTTGTTGAAATTTATTATAGAAAGATTGATGATAAAGGAAATGTGATGCAGGATAAATTATTTAATCCAATGAAGGTGAAGGAAAATCTGGGAAATGGGAAATACCTTTTTGAAGGGTTCATAAAGCCGGAAAATGGAGGGCACTATGAATATACTATCAGGGTTATTCCTTTCAATTTGCTGATGGCGCATAAGCATGAACTTGGATTAGTACAGTGGCTGGAATAATCTGGATTTTTGCGATTGAATAACTATAATTAAAACGAGGAGGGAGAAAATGCGAGATTATAGAGAAGAACTTGACAAAGCAAATGGATTGTATCAAGAAAAGGAGTACGAAGATAGTGAAAAGATATATGTAAAGATTCTTGAAGAGATTAGAACATTAGAGAAACCCGATAAAGAGTTATTAATTGAAGTTTTACAGGGGGTGGGAGATAGTAAAAGAGAGCAGTTATATTTCGAGGAAGCTATACCTTATTATGAGGAAATTTTAAAAATCGATCCTGAGAATATGAAAGCAATGCTTGGAATGGCGGATAGCTACAGGGGCTTAAAAGACTGGAATAGGGCTCTGGAATATTGGTTTGTTATTTTAGAAAAAGATCCCAATAATTTTCTTGTTATGACACGTATTGCGGATGCTTATAGAAAAAAGAATGATTTTATAAATGCCGAGAGATATTACCAGATGGCAATAGAAATAAATCCAAAAAACAAATTTGCCCTTATGGGGCTTGGAGATCTCTATTATAAAAATAAAAAATATAATCGAGCTCTTGAATACTGGAAGATGCTTCTTGATGTTAACCCTAAATTTATAAACATACTTACAATGGTTGGGAATATATATCGCATCTGGAAACAGTTTGATAAGGCAATCGATTACTATCAGAAAGCTCTTGAGATAGACAGGAATAATTTTTATGCACTTTATGGAATAGCTGATTCCCTTCGTGGTAAAAGGCGTTTTCGAGATGCAATAAAATACTGGAAAAAAATCCTTTCCCATGAGCCCAATAATGAAAGGATATTAACCCGTCTTGCTGATTGTTATTTGAAGGTAGGTAAAATTGATGAGGCAGAAAGGATTTATCTGGATGTTCTGGAAAGTAGTTCCAATAAATATACAATGATAGGTCTTATAAGAGTACATATTGAAAGAAAAGAATGGGACAAGGCCATTGAAATGTGCATGGATTATCTCTCTAAATATCCAAAAGATCCGAGGGTTGTGTTGATTCTAGCCAAAATATATGAGGATACGGGGCAAAAAGAAAAGACAATGGAAGTCTATGAAAAATATAGTTCCGTTTTTACAGACAAAAAGGAATTTACTTCAAAACTAGCCTCCTCTACTATAGAGAGTTTTCAGAGTGAAGTGGAAGAGTTTTCTGAAAATGATTATTCAAACTAATATTCACTTTTATTTCATCGGTTTTATTCTTTTTTTGCTTGCAGCTGGTAAAGCTTTTGCTATACGATTTCCAGAGATTGCTTATTTCCCGTTGATACCAAATCACAGCTATACCCTTTTATCAGAAAAAGGAAATTCAGTTAATCTGCTACTTAAAATAGAGCTTTCTAAAAAAGAAGATGAGGTTGATAATTTTTTTCTAAACTACTCCTTTGAGTATATTACAGGAAAAGAAAAGATTTTTTATATTCTGCGCTTTGCCCTTCTAACCAATGGCGATATATATCTTACGGAAATAAAGGATGATGTGTTTACGAGGAGTTTTATTCCGGGAATAATGATATTTCCACAGGTAGTAAGTTATAATACAAATTATATCATTGGTGAGAATATAACCTTCAGACATTTAAGGCGGATTGAAAATTTTAAAGACCCTGCTTTTAAAAAATCTTATAAGGATGTTATTATAAGCGAATTAAAGTTTTTGGATAAAACTATTCTACTGTACTTTTCTAAAACCCTTGGGCTTGTGGCTATAAAAACAAAAGAGGAGCTTTTTCAACTCAAATGAAGTTTTGGGCAGTTCTAACATTAAAAATACCTTTATTTCTTTTTAAGAAAGTGGTATAATCTAATGGCAAAGATTTTGCCAATTAATTGTATTAGCTAAAATATTAGAAGTAGCACTGGCTACGCCAGTGCTACAATGCAAAAAACCCCGCTGTGGAGGGTAGAGGGTCATTGTCATCATCTTTCCGTCCTTCAGGTCTTGCTCAGAAGTAAGAGCACGGAAAATCCACCCTCGCACATTCGGCCTCCTGCCTCATGTGCTCGGGGCGAAATGCATCCTGCATTTCTTGGTGTAATGGCGGGTAAGATTTTCCTGTGGATGCAAGCGCAAGACATTCGACGGAAAGATGATGACAATGACCATAGCGGGTATAGACCACAGCGGAAATGAAAGATAAGGTGCGATGCAACTGCGTCGCATCCACAATCAAAAATGTTCCCCAGCGAATTGGGGATAGATGTTATAGAAATGGATAGAATATATAATAAGTGGAGAAACATCTCTCCAGTCCCCCGCTTCGACAAACTTCCTGTTGAGGCTTCGCGGGTCGCTCGGCCTCCTGCCTCGCTTGACTGGAGAGATGTTTCCCACTCAGGTTTTATATTTATAGCAGGTTTGTAAACGCTGGGGAACGGGAATGTGGAAGAGGTAAAAAAATAAAAAGAAGAAAAATCCGACACCGCAACATGGTTTATAGATACGATCGTTTTCCCCCCTCTGCGGTTTTCCCCTTAAGAGCCTTTAGAGTTAAAGCAGAGGAAACGAAGTAACAAGAAGGGGTATTCTGCGAAGGGTATAAAGGGAACAAGCAACACACCGCAATGGATTGCGGTTGCCTTTCGAATAAAGCTATGGACAGCGACATGAGAAAGGCATAAGTGTAAGCAGGAAGGTTTTAGGATAAGGTTTGAAGAATACCATTACTGCGATACGGTTGTAGTTATATAGCTAAACAAACCCGCCATAGCGGAGCAAAGTGTAAGCAATGCCTGCGAAGGCGAGGTGTGAGAGCGGTGTTGTTTGAACCCTCACCTTGTATAAAAAGTGAAGGAATGTTTTTAAACAGAGAAAAGGGTTTGTAAAGTAAATAGCTTTCAAGGTGAGGGTGAGTTCACCGCTCCCGAGCCTGAGCAGTTGCATTGCAAGCTTTGCGTAGCGTGGGCGGGCGGGTTTTCTTTCGGTTACCTTTCTTTTGCCCGGACAAAAGAAAGGTAACAATGAGTTTACAACTGCTTTTCCTACAAAAAGCAGTAAACTATTTCTTTTGGCCGTTCAAAAGAAAGTGAACAAGAAGTTTCCCCCTGTTTTTCTAAAAGACAACGGGAGGAAAGATTTCTTAGAAGAACCCACCCCCGGCCCTTCCTGAGGAGGGGGGAGGTAGGGAGTTAGAATCGAGACATATAACTATTTTGATATAAAGATTTTGCACAATACGATATTATCTACAGGGAGGTTTTATGAGAAAAATATTTTATATTTCTATGCTATCTACAGCATTGACCTTTTTCTTTTACTGTGGCAATACTGCAAGTGCAGTTAAGAGCGAGGTAGCAACATCGAATCTACCTTCACAACCATCGTGGGTAACAAAGCCAAAGAAAGATAACCAGAATCTTTATGTCGTAGGATATGTTGAAGATACTGGAAGTCTTGAAGAGGTGAAAGAAAAAGCCTTTCAGAATGCCAAAGGTAAGATTGCCAATGTAATTTTTGAAGAAACTTCGGTGGAGAAGATTTTTAATACAAGCGGTGGACTAAGTGGAGATGAAGAATTAAGAAAAAGTTATCAGGAAACTGTAAAAAGTAAAAGCATTGTAAATTTATCAGGGGTAGAAATAGAGGATGTTTACTACGAGCAAACCGAAGACAGCGGGTTAACCATTCTTAAGGTCTGGGTTCTTGTTAGAATATCGAATAAGAATCTGGAGAGGGAGAGAAATAGAATCCTCTCCGAGTTACAGAGAAAGCTATCCCTTGTTGATGATAGTATAAAGAAAGGAGATGATTACATAGAAAAGGGACTTGTAATAGATGGAATTAATGCATATCTTACGGCAGCAATAAGCTCAACGAAGGTTAAGGAAAGAATGGACGAGTTTCCCATTTATATAAGTCGTGCAGAAAAAACCCTTGCTAATTTGTTTATAGAAACAGGGGAAAATACGGATTCAATTGATACCGGAAAGGGTGGAGCTTTTCAGTTTAAAGTGTACTACTCTTCTACTTCTGGAAAGATTCCTGTTCCTGGAGCAAAAGTAACTTTTACAATTCGGAATAATGATGGGGATTATTCCCGTAGCGGGGTTTCAGATACAAACGGGATCGTCTTATGTCGGATAAAAAGGCTTAAAAATGTAATTTCTGATAATAGGCTTTATGCTTCGATAAAACTTAATTTTGATGATATACTTGATCTTGGAAAGGATTTTCAGAAGTATTATTCAAGTCTTAAAAATTCTGAAGAAAGAATAAGCGCTTATATTGATTTTAAAACTATCTCTTCTGAAAAGCTTAATATACCAACTTCAGTTATAGCGATGATACAATCCGACAATGGGCTTAAAAGACTTCCAAACTTAACATCAGAAGCACAATCCCATCTTCTTAAAAAGGGATATAAAGTAATAAAGTTTCCTGAGAAAATTTCCCTTGAACAGGTTTATGAAGCCAGCCAGAGTGCTCTTGAAAAGCTATCAGAGAGCGGGATTAAGAGAGTTTTTGTGCTCTATGTAAATTCAGAGGGCGAACCGAAGTATAACGAAGAAATAGGCCGTTATCTTGGTATATATTCTGTCTCGGCTCAGTTAATTGATACATCTACAGGAGAGATTCTTTCGGCAAAAAATATTAAGATAAATGCGACATCCAGAAATAAGAATGGAGTTTTTGATTCATTTATAAAAGCAGCCGGAGCTCAAATTCAAAAACTATTTGATTGAAAACTGAGTAATGAAGTTAGCTAATTTTCATCTACATAGTGAATTTTCTTTTTTGAATTCTCTACTTCGTATAGAGAAAACAGCCCTCTTTTTAAGAGAGAATGGGTTTTCCGGTTTTGTGCTTACGGATACACTTTCTACATATGGTTTTGAGCAGTTAAGGCATTTCTGTAAAAAATATTCTTTAAAAGCAGTCTTCGGGTTACAGATTTTTGTTAATGGTATAGCTACAAGATCCAGATATCCTATTTTAATAATTTCTCTTCATAGGAAAGGTCTTGAGAATCTTTTCTTACTGAACACTATTGCTCATGAAAATTTTTGTCAGAAGGGTTCTTTTTCTATTTCATTTGATACTCTTAAAAGACATAGCGGTGGAATTGCAGTTCTGCTGGAGAACGAAATATTGAACGGAAATAATGAAAAGATTGATGAGATAGTAAAAGCTTATCAGGATGTTTTTGGAGAAAATTTCTATATTGAGGTTAACTATACCGGAGAACAAAAAATACCAACACTTCGCAATATGGTTCCCATAATAGAAGAAAAAAAGCTTAATGGAATTGCCACATGTGAGGCAAGATACGAGAGATTGGAAAAAGCCTTATTTGATATTTTAATTAATTTTAATAAGAAAAGAGGAGAAAGAGGAAAGCATTTAGAAGAAAAGATGGATTTTTCTCTAAAAAACATGGAGGAGATGCTTCATTATTTTAAGAATCACCCAGATTATCTTTTAAATTCAGAGAGACTTCTTGAGAAAGTAGAGATTCTGAATGAAAAAAAAAGTTTTTATCTCCCTCCATTTCCGGATGGTTTAAAGAAGTTAAGATCTATGTGTGAAGCACAGATAAAAAAGAAAAATCTAAATGATACATATAAGGAGAGGTTATTAATTGAACTCTCTGAAATAGAGAATCGTGGTCTGGAAAATCTTTTTTTACTTGCTAGAGATATTTCCAGGTTTCTTAAAATAAGAAGAATCTCGTCTTACTATGAAGGAAAAAATATTTCTTATAGTCTTGTTGCATATCTGTTGAAAATAACCCACCTGGACCCCGTGCAATTTGATTTTCCATTCGATTTTTTTATTGATTCCATAGAAAGCAGAAGAATCTCTCTAGAATGGAAAGTATGCTGGAAAAAAAAGAAAAGAGTTTTTCCTTTCCTTTCTAATAAATATGGAAAAGAAAAAACTATCTTTCTTGCACATATAGAGAGACTCCATAGACGGTTTTTTTTGAAGCACATTCAGAAAAAGAAAGAAATAGAAAATTTAGATTTAGAAAAATTTCTTTCTTTGATAGAAGAAATTCCTTTTAAGGCTGAAATTGATTCTGAAGCCTTTTTATTTTTTCCTGAGAAGATAATATCTTTAGCGGCCATAGAATATTCAAAAAACAAACCGCCTTTTGTGCAGATGACTCAAAGGGATGCGGAAGGGATGTTGCTACCACCGATTGTTTTATCAAGCAGTAGAGAAATTTCTGTTCTTAAAGAGATAAAAAGAGAATTAAATATTTCTGAAATACCAAAAGAAGATGTTGAAACTTTTAAAACAATTGCAGAAGGCAATACAACTTGCATAAATTCTCTTGAAAGTTATGGAATTCGAAACTTTCTGAATAGAGCCAGACCAGATAGTTTTTCTGTATTGATAGATATTCTTTCAGTTTACAGAGAAGGAGCTTTTAAAGGGGGGCTGGCTACAGAATATTTAAAGCGTAGAAGCAATCATCTGTACTATGGAAAGATTTCTCCTAAGGCCCACGAAACCCATCCTGTAACCTGGGATACTTATGGGTTAATTCTTTATGAGGAGCAGATCCATTCTATAATCCAGGATGCTGCAAATCTTGACAAAAAAATAACCTTCAGGTTATTGAAGGCGATTAAAGAAAAGGATAGTGCAAAACTAATAAAATTAAAACCTTTATTTATAGAGGGTTGTATCAGGAAAGGTGCTGATGAAAATATAGCGCAAAGGCTTTTTGCAATACTTGTAGAAACTGCACCTAATACTATAAGTAAAGTTGATATTTCAAGAAAAGCTTTTCTTGCTTACGAACTGGCTTATCTTAAGACCCATTATAAATTACACTTTTACATTGCAGTACTGAACAACTACATTGACTCAAAAGATCATTTAAATTCTATTTTGTTTGATATGAAATTTCAGGAAAATCCATTAGAAATACTTCCTGTTGATATTAACCTTAGTAAGGCTCTTTTTTCCATTGAAGGAACAGATAAAATAAGAGCGGGCCTTTTGTGTGTAAAAGGGCTAACTCCAAAAAATGCCGCTTTAATTATTGCTGAAAGAAATCTGCATGGTCCTTATGAGGATCTCTCTCACTTTTTATATCGAATATCGGGAAATGCTTTACATGAAAAAACAGTAGAATACCTGATAAAGTCTAAAGCCTTTTCTCAGGATCCATTTAAAAGAGCCGCTTTGCTTAAAGAACTTCACTCAATCTTTAAAGCTATATCTACAATAAAGAATGAAAAAGGGCAGGGGCTTTTTAACAAAGAGGAGGAGCTAAATCTTATCAGCCAGAAGGAAAGCAGGGCAATTTCTGCTATAGCGAGTACCTTGTGGGAATATGAGGCAACAGGACTTTATCTAACTCTTCACCCTCTTGAATATCTAACTGAAAAAACTAAAGATTTTACTGTTAACTCGATTAAAGAAGTGAATAGTCTTGAATATGGTACATTTATTATTTATCTTTTTCAGTTAAAAAGGTTTACAACCCGTAAAGGGATACAGATAGCTTTGGGGCGAATTACCGATTTAAGTGGAATTGCAGATATTGCTTTTACACCCGAGATTTATAAAAAATATAAATCAGTGTTAAAAAATTACACTGTCTATTTAGTAAAAGGCAAGGTAAAAAGCAAGCGTCTATTTGTGGATCAGGTATTTCTACTTGAGGAAGTTACAAATTTACAGTTGTAAACTTACAGTATAAAATTTTTTCTTCTTACTGCTGTTCAATATACTGTAATCCTTTTTTCCCGATGTCATGCCTGTAATATATTCCTTGAAAGTCAATTTGTGTGACCTTGTTGTATGCACGCAAGATGGATTCGCGAAGAGTAGAACCAAGTGCAGAGACACACATTACTCTTCCTCCGTCTGTTACTAGAGTGCCATCAAGTGTTATGCGGGTGCCTGCATGGAAAACAAAAATATCTTCTTCATCTTCAATGTTTCCGGTTATCTCAAAACCCTTCTGGTATTCACCGGGATAGCCACCGGATGCAAGTACTACTCCAGTACAATAGCCATCATAGTTTTCTATCTTTAGCTCATTCAATTTGCCATTAAGTACTGAAATAACAATATCCATAAAATCTGTTTTTAGGAGTGGAAGTATTACCTGTGCCTCAGGATCTCCCAATCTTACATTATATTCGATTACAGCAGGACCACTCTTTGTTATCATGAGTCCAAAATAGAGAATTCCTGTATATGGATTTCCATCTTTTAACATTCCGCGAATGGTAGGGCGTATAATATTTTCATTAATGATTTCTTTTAGGTCATTGTTCAGGAATGGAACTGGTGCGAAGGCTCCCATTCCTCCGGTATTCGGTCCTTCATCATTATCTCCAATGCGCTTATGATCCTGTGCAGATGAAAGCCATTTAAAGTTTACACCATCTGTTACGACGAACACACTTACCTCCGGTCCTTCCAGTAAGTCTTCTACAACTATTTTTTCTCCCGCCTTACCAAACTCCTTTTTAATCATTATCCTATTTATAGCCTTAAGTGTGTCTTCTACAGTATGATTTACTATAGATCCCTTCCCTCCAGCAAGTCCATCTGTTTTAATCACAAAGGGCTTATTAGTCTTTTTAACATAATCAATAGCCTTTTCCGGATCATCGAAAATTTCAAAACGAGCTGTGGGAATACTGTAACGTTCGAGGAAGTTTTTCATATAGGCTTTACTTCCTTCAAGACGGGCGGCTTTTTGGGAGGGACCAAAAACTTTTGCCTTTGATTTTTTTAAAGCTTCTACTATTCCATCAACAAGTGGTTGCTCAGGGCCAACTATTAAAACATCAATCTGTGCGAGCTCTACAAATTCCTGAATATCCTTAAATGGATAATGGGTATCCGCTGGGACATTCCTGCCATATTTGGATGTCCCGCCATTGCCGGGTATTATGTATAAGTGCTTACACTTTGGACTTCTTGAAACGGCCCAGGCTATTGCACTTTCCCTTCCACCATTTCCTATTATAGCTACATTCATAAAGATACTCCCTGCTATATAAATTGAGAGAATAAATTATATCATTTTATTTATTTTTTTTAAAACTTATTCAAGTTGAATTTTAAAAATATCATATGTATAATGAAAGTGATGAAGTTTGAATAAGCGAGGGTTTTAATAATGAAAGTAGGTGAGTATCTTATCCAGGAAAAACTCATAACTGAATCCCAGCTGAAAGAAGCCCTTGCAATTCAAAATCGAAACCCGGATAAGAAAGTAGGAGAAATTTTATTAGAACTCGGATTTATCGATATAGAGCAATTTACCCGTGTATTAGAAAGACAGATGAAGGAAGCAGGGTTACAAAAGTAATTAAAAGTATGCATGAATTACAGATATAAACTTATACCGAGTTTTAAGCCAAGTTGCCAGAATCCTATCATATTAAGGAAAAAATTGCTTTTTCCTTCAGTCAATCCAAAATCTGTAAAAGGGAGATAAGAGACCAGTCCACCATCAATGCCAATTAATTCGTTTAATTTAATATTAAGACCAATACCAATTTTTGCGATAAAAGCAGGTGAAGGTGCGAAATTTTTAAGAGAGGAGAATCCTGTATCTATGGCTGCACCCATAAATGCCAGACCTAGACCCAGGTCCGTATAGAATATACCGTTGTTAAAGACAACATTTGCTGTTAGTGGTATCATAGTAATAGAAGCATGTAATGAACCTTCAGTGGCACTTAGCATGGGTAGATAAGAAGCCTCTATTCCAAATTGTATTGCATTAATATCACCAAACAAAAAATCTCCGCCAAAAGAAAATCCACCTGCACTTATACTTGCGTTACTTGAGGAGGAAAATATAGCACCTCCAAGAACCCACGCATTGTATCCGCCATAGAGTTTAATTGTTATTAGGTTTTCGTTTTCAGCAAAGGCAAAAGAAGCTACTATAATTAAGCAGAATGAAGTTATTAACAGGAAGAACTTTCTAAACATATTGTACCTTCACAATAAATATCTTAATTATAGGAATATCATAAATAATAATAAATATCAAGTATCACTTGCTATTTTAAAGTATTTAATGAGTTTTTTCTTGATGTTATACGAGAAATAAAGAATCATATTGATTTGTCTACAATATTTTCCTCGTTCTCCTTATAATGAAAAGGGGGAATTAATGGATTATAGAGTATGTCTTGACATAAATGTCTTGGCATAAATGTCTTGACATAAATGTCTTGACATAAATAGACGGCTTTTCTAAAATAATATCTTTGCAGGTAATGTCTAGAATTTTATGAAACTTGTACTGAGCTTTTCGAAGTAAAGAGGAGTGGAGATAGAAGTAGCACTGGCTGTGCCAGTGCTACGATACAAAAAACCCCGCTGTGGAGGGTAGAGGGTATGAACAACTTTTTTCTTTCAGTTTTCCTGTAGAATCGGGCGGAACTCCACATCCGTGTGTTCGGTAGAA
>Ga0315298_1000851_pt1 | contig 58442 bp, 54 predicted proteins | sample WHS_1_MG_FD_203077 | JGI IMG/M metagenome (GOLD analysis project Ga0315298, IMG submission 203077) | Extremophilic microbial mat communities from Washburn Hot Springs, YNP, Wyoming, USA - WHS_1_MG | ecosystem: Environmental > Aquatic > Thermal springs > Hot (42-90C) | place: USA: Wyoming... | reverse complement strand
CCCTGCAGCAGCGTGTCGTCGGCGGCGACGGGGGACGCCGCGCGAAAGCACCGCGCCGCCTGCACCAAACGCCCGCGGATGCGTTCGGACAGTTCGCGCGTGGCCGCGCGGGTGAAGGTCATCACCAGAATCTGCTCGGGAGTGAGCGGGCGGCCGAAGCCGGCGTCGTCAACGCCGTGGCCGAGCACCAGACGCAGGTAGAGCGCGGCGATGGTCCAGGTTTTGCCCGTGCCGGCGCTGGCTTCGATCAGCCGGCTGGCGCGCAGCGGCAGACGCAAGGGATCGAGCACGACGGTGGTCATGATGTCGCCTCCACGCCATGCGGCGTGACCTCGGCCTGCTGCGCCCAGTCCCACAGCGGCTGAAACAGCCGGTCGCGGTAGTCGGCGTAGCGACCGTCGGCGCACAGCGCGGCGAAATCGGGAAAGACCCGCGCCAGACAAGGCTCGTCGATGTCTGCCCGGCTGGCCATGCGGCCGTGGCGGTAGCCGCCTTGATAGACGTCTGCCGGTTTGCCGCCGCTGACGTCGGCCAGAGCGGTCCGCGCGGTGAACGGCAACGGCTGCTGCAGGCCGTCGCGCCACGCGGCAAGCACGCTGCCCAGGTGTTCGCGCGCCTGCGCCTGCGCCAGCGGCGGCAGCCGCAGCAAGGCATCGGTGCCGAGCAGCAGCCCCTGGCCCTGCAGGCCGGCAGCGCCGGCAGCGAGCTGGCGCAGCCAGGCGTCGACGAGTTTGTCAGCCCGCAGTTTGCCCTTGGGCTCCAGCAGGCGTGATGCCGTCACCTGCACCCACACCGTCTGCCGGCCATCTGAACGCAGCCCGCCCAGCCAGTCGTCGAACTGCACGTCCTGGTGGGTGAGCGTGACCGCGACGTGATCGACCGCCTGCGGGTAGCGACGCTGCAGGTCCTGCCAGCACAGCAGTACCGGCACGGCGTCCTGCTGCAACTCCTGCATGGCACGTTCGCCCAGGGCGCGCAGCGGCAACACGCCGCTGTGCTGCAAACGGCGCAGTTGCTGCGCCACCAGCGCGTGCACGTCGCCGCCGGGCAGCATGCGGGTTTGGTCGATGAGCGCCTGCAGCAGGGCGTGGCGCGACAGGCCGTCCAGGCCGAACACCTCGTCGTCGTCGAGCACGTGCAGCGCGTCGAACACCACGTCCAGGCGGACACGGAAAAAGGTCTGCACCGGGTTTTTCAGAAACCGCGCCAACTGCTGCACGGTGAGCGGCGTGGCCGGCGGCGCCGCAGGCGGCATGGCCGGCGGCAGCGGCGTCGCGCCGGCGTGCACTGCCCGCCATTCCCGCGCGAAGGTGAACAGCGCCGGATCGCCTTCGAAATACCGCCGGCTGAAAGGTTGCAGCGGATGGACGGTGGTGCGCGGCGTCAGCACGCTGCCCTCGCCGCCGTCACCGCGCCATGCGGCGTCGAGATAGTCGCGCAGCTGCGCCACCAGGACCGAGGGTGGCTGCTCGGTGTTGTCGCGCGGGTTGCGTCCGGCCCAGCTCACGTACAACATCCGCCGCGCCGACAGCAGGGCTTCGAGCATGAGGTAACGGTCGTCGTCGCGCCGGGCACGGTCGCCGGGACGGTACTGGCCAGGAGTGCGCAGCAGGTCGAAATCGCTGTGCGCCGCCTGCCGCGGGTAATCGCCTTCGTTCATACCGAGCAGGCAGACGACGTCGAACGGGATCGAGCGCAGCGGCATGAGGGTGCAAAACGTCACGCCGCCGGCAAGAAAGCGCCCGCCGCCGGCGACGGCATCGAGCGCGCCGAGCCAGCCTTCGCGGAACACGTCCAGCGGCACGGCGGCGTCGAACCCGGCAGCCGCACAGTCGTCGACCCAGGCCGTCAGCGCATCGTCGAGCCGGGTCCGGGTGAGGCGTTCGTCGCTGTCCTGCGGCAGGCTGATGGCGTCGAGCAAATCGCGCGCCGACTGCGCCCACTGCTGCGGCGTCGCCGGCTCGCTGGCACGCTGCCGCCAGGCTTGCAGCACATCGACCAGATCGCCCAGCGGGCCAAGCAGCGCCGCGTCGAGACCGCCGATGTCGTCATACGGCACGATGCCGGCAAAGCCGTCGTCGCCGGCGCCGGTATATCCCAGCAGCATGCGGCGTAGGCCAAAGCGCCAGCTGTTTTGCTCACCGCAGGCAGCCAGCCCGAGCTGCGCGCGATGCGCCGCGTCCAGCCCCCAGCGCACCCCGGCGGCATCGATCCACTGCGTCAGCCGCGGCAGGTCTTGCGGCTGCAGGCCGAAGCGGCGGGCAATGGCCGGCACGTCGAGCCAATCGACCAGGTCTGAAGCCGTCAGCCGCTGCTCGGGCAGGCGCAGCAGGCCGTCGAGTGCGGCGAGCAGCGGATCGACGGCCCGCGCCGGCAGGTCGGCGATGTCATACGGGATGTAGCGCGCATCGTCGGGCGGATACTGGCCGAACACGGCGCGGATCGCCGGGGCGAAAGGCTCGATGTCGGGCACCATGACCACGACGTCGCGCGGCTGCAGCGGCGCCACCCCGGGCCGCGGCGCCAGCAGGTCGAGCAATTGGTCGTGCAGCACCTCGACTTCGCGCTGCGCGCTGTGCGCGATGTGAAACACCAGTGAACGGTCCGCCGCGGGGATCGTCCGCGGCGGATGCTCGGCCAGAGGAAGCAGGTCCCGGATGGCGGCCTGCACTTGCTGCAGCAGAGTGTCGCCCGGGGCGTCGTCGAACAGTCCCTCGCGCGGGAATTCGGTGTCGTGCCGTTGCGCTGTGCGGGCGTCGAGGGCATCGAGCTGGCGCATCAGGTCGCGCCCCTGCCGCCCCCAGGCGGCCAGCAGCGGGTGCGCGTGCGCGTGCATCGCCTCCAGGCTGACTGCGGACAGATCGGATCCGCGGCGCGCGGGCTGGCGTGGCGGCGCAGCGCGCAGCAACTCGCGACCGTCGATGATGTCGGCCCAGTGGTAGCGGCAGGGATTGGCCAGCGCCAGCAGAATCTGCGCGTGCCGGGCCAGTGCGGCCAGGGTGTCGAGCACGTCGCGTGGCAGGTGCGAGGCGCCGAACAGCACCACGCGCCGCGGCAGGTCGAAAGCTCCGGCCGGCGCCTGTTCGAGCGCGCGCAGCACCCGGCGTCGCACCTGGGGACGGGTGCCGGCGCGCTCTGCCGGATCGAGCGCGTCCAGGATGGCGCGCCAGAGCTGCGCCTGCCAACGCTGGTCGGCAGGCAGCGGTGTGGAGGCGCCACGGGCGTCGATGAGCACGTCGCGCCCTTCGGCCCAGGCGTCGAGCCAGTCGTCACGATAGATCTGGTATTGATCGTAAAGGTCGGCGAGTTTGCGCGCCAACTGCAGGGTACGCCGCGAGTCCTGGCCGCGGAGATAGCCGGCCAGAGGTTCGTAACCCGGCTGCGGCAGCACACCGGGCAGCAAGCGCATCAGCCGCCAGGTGAGCACGTCCTTGTCCAGCGCCGACTGCGACGGCACCTGTGCCGCGCCGAGCACCTGGCGGTACAGCCGCCAGACGAACCGCCCCGGCAGTTCCACCCGCGTGGCGGCGCAGACGCCGGCCTGCGCCGCCAGGGACATCTTGAACCACTCCGCGGTGCCGTTGCTGGGCACCAGGATGATTTCCTCCTCCAGCGGAGCCAGCGGGTGCTGCGCCAGCCAGTGCAGCAGCACATCGCGCAGCATGTCGAGACGGTTGCCGTGCAGGATGAGCAAACCGGGGGGGAAAGACGAAGTCATGGAGCACATCAACGAAGCCAGCCGCTATTGTGACGCGTCCCGCTCCGAAGCGGGCTGCAGGCAGCCGCGGGCTCAGCCGTGCTCTTTGGCGTAGTTGATCGAGTATTTCGGAATCTCGATGGTCACGTCTTCGTCGGCGAGGATGGCCTGGCACGACAGTCGCGACGTCGGTTCGAGTCCCCAGGCGCGGTCGAGCATGTCTTCTTCGTTTTCATCCGGCTCGCCCAGACTGGCATACCCCTTGCGCACGATGACATGGCAGGTGGTGCAGGCGCATTGCATGTCGCAGGCGTGTTCGATGGGCACGCCGTTTTCCAGCAGGGCCTCGCAAATCGACGTGCCGCGCCCGGCCTGAACCTGTTTGCCCTCGGGACAGTATTCGGGATGCGGCAAAACGGTGATGGTCGGCATGGGAAAAACCAGGAAGTGTCAGGAGGCGTGCCTTGGCTGCGCGCCGGCGAGTGCGGCCAGATGATCGACCGCCTGCCCGGCAAGCGCGCGCTGGATGCTACGGTTCATACGCCGCGCGGCAAACGCGTCGGTCTGCCGGGTGAGCGCGGCGGTGGCGTCGCGGATGCGGGCGACGTCCCCGCTCTGCTCGGCCTGGGCGAGCGCCGCCATGGCGTCGTGGATTTGCGCGTCTTCCTGCGGGCTGAGCAGGTCACGGTCGGACTGCATGGCGCTGCGCGTGGCCGCCAGCAGGGCCTGGGCCTCGACGCGCGCCTCCTGCAGCATGCGGGCACGACGGTCTTCCTCGGCATGGGTGAAGCTGTCCTGCAGCATTTGCGCGATTTGTGCATCGTCCAGGCCGTAAGACGGCTTGACCTGCACCTGCGCCTGCACACCCGTGGTCAGTTCCTGCGCGCTGACTTCGAGCAGCCCGTCGGCATCGACGGCGAACGTCACACGCACCCGCGCCGCTCCCGCGGCCATCGGCGGAATGCCACGCAGCTCGAAACGGGCGAGCGAACGGCAGTCGCTGACCAACTCGCGCTCGCCCTGCACCACATGGATGGCCATCGCCGTCTGCCCGTCGCGAAACGTGGTGAAGTCCTGCGAGCGGGCCTGCGGGATGGTGCTGTTGCGCGGCAGGATGTGCTCGACCAGCCCGCCCATGGTTTCGATGCCCAGCGACAACGGAATGACGTCGAGCAGCAGCACGTCATCGGCACCGGCATTGCCCGCCAGTGCATTGGCCTGAATCGCCGCGCCCAGGGCGACGACCTGATCGGGGTCGAGGTCGGTCAGCGGCTCGCGCCCCATGTCCTGCCGCACTGCAGCGCGGATCATCGGCATGCGCGTGGCTCCGCCGACCAGCACCACGCCCTGCACCTGCGCCGGCTCGACCTGCGCATCGCGCAGCGCCTGCCGCAACAACTTCAGCGTGCGCTGCACCAGCGGGGCGGCGGCGGCCTCGAACTCGGCGCGCGTCACCTCTGCGCGGACCTGCCCGCCGCCGGGCAGCGGCACGGTGTAAGACGCCACGTCCTGCGCGCTCAGCGCCTCTTTGGTTTGGCGCGCGGTCATGCGCCACTGCCGCTGCAGCGCGCTGTCGAGTTGCGGCTGGCCGGCACGTTGCAGCATGAGGTCGAGCAGGCAGCGGTCGAAGTCGTCACCGCCCAGCGCGGTGTCGCCGCGGGTGGCGACGACCTCGAACACGCCTTTGGTCAGGCGCAACACGGACAGATCGAACGTGCCTCCACCGAGGTCATAAACCACGTACAGCCCTTCGGCGGCGTGATCCAGTCCGTAAGCCAGCGCCGCGGCGGTGGGCTCGTTGATCAGCCGCAGCACATGCAGGCCGGCGAGCTGCGCCGCATCTTTGGTCGCCTGGCGTTGTCCCTCGTCGAAATACGCCGGCACGGTGATGACCGCGCCGACGAGTTCACCTCCGAGCGTGTCTTCGGCGCGCCAGCGCAGCACGCGCAGGATGTCGGCAGAGACTTGCACCGGAGTGACCTCTCCCGCCGCGGTCAGCAGCCGCACCACACGCGGATCGTCGGCAACGTGATAGTGCGCCAGCGCGTCGGGCGGCAAATCGGCCGGGCTGCGCCCCATGAAGCGTTTGACCGAGACGATGGTGTTGGCCGGATCGATCGCCTGATCGTCACGCGGCTGCCATCCGACTTCGGCGCGGCCATCGGCGTGATAGCGCACCACGGAGGGCAGCAACACCTGCCCGGATGCGTCGGGCAGGCAGACGGCAGCACCGTTGCGCACCGTGGCGACGAGGGAATGCGTCGTCCCCAGGTCGATGCCGACGGCGCGGCGGTGGTGATGGGGATCGGGGGATTGCCCGGGCTCGGAAATTTGCAGCAGCGCCATGAACAAAATCGTGCAGGATCAGCGCGGAGCACACGCTCAGCGGGACATCAGCGCGTCTTGCGCGCGGTCGAGTTCTTCGATGAAGCGGTCGAGAAACAGCAGCGCGCGCACTTCCTGCGCCGCGCGTTCAGGCGCATGGTCCACGTCCAGCGCCTGTTCCACCGCCGCCAGCCGCGACTGCCGTTGCTCCTGCACCTGTGCGCGCAACGTCAGCAGCGCGGCCTGATCACCCTGCGCGCGGATGTCGTCGAGCGTCTCGCGCCACTGCATTTGCTGCTGCAGGAACTCCGCGGGCATCGCGGTGTTGCGCTCGGCATCGACTGCGGCACCACGCAGCCCGCACAAATAGGCAGCGCGGCGCACCGGGTGCTTGAGCGTGAGGTAAGCCGCATTGGCCTGCGCCGCCCATTGCATCGCCAGACGTTTGTCGCGCTCGGATGCGCCAGCGAAACGGTCGGGGTGGACCTGCGCCTGCACCGTCAGCCGCGCCTGCTCCAGCCGCGGCACGTCGATGGCAAAGGTTTCGGGCAGACCGAACAGGGCAAAGTACGACGTGGGTTCAGCCATCAGGGCTCGGCCGCCGGGCAGGCGTGCATCAGACCCGGAACGACTCGCCACAGCCACAGCGGTCTTTTTCGTTCGGGTTGTTGAACTGGAAGCCTTCGTTCAGCCCCTGACGCACGAAGTCCAGCTCGGTGCCGTCGACGTATGGCAGGCTTTTCGGGTCGACGATCACCTTCACGCCGTGGCTCTCGAACGTCAGGTCTTCGGGAGCGGGCGCATCGACGAATTCGAGCTTGTACGCCATGCCCGAGCACCCGGTGGTTTTCACCCCCAGGCGCACGCCGATGCCCACACCGCGCCTGGCCAGATGGCGCTGCACTTGCTGCGCTGCGCGCTCGGTCAAAGTCACTGCCATGATGTTCGCTCCGGAACGACGCCGCGCTCAGGCCGTCGGTGCTTCGGCCGGCTGCGCCGCAACGGCCTGCGCATGACGTTTCTGATAGTCGCTCACCGCCGCCTTGATCGCATCTTCCGCCAGAATCGAACAATGGATTTTCACCGGTGGCAGAGCCAGTTCTTCGGCGATCTGGCTGTTGCGGATCTGCAGCGCCTCGTCGAGTGTCTTGCCCTTGACCCATTCGGTGACCAGGGACGATGACGCGATCGCCGAACCGCAACCGTAGGTCTTGAACCGGGCATCCTCGATGATGCCCTGATCGTTCACGCGGATTTGCAGTTTCATCACGTCGCCGCACGCCGGGGCGCCGACCATTCCCGTGCCCACCTGCGGATCGTCCTTGGCGAAAGAACCGACGTTGCGCGGGTTTTCGTAATGGTCGACTACTTTGTCGCTGTAAGCCATGATGTTGTCCTCCTCGTCACGCCTGCCGCTGCGGGCAGGCGACCTCTCGATCAAATCCGAGTTGTATTGTCGGTTATTGTCGCAACCCTGTTGGCCGCAGGCCCATTGCCGTTCAGTGCGCCGCCCACTGGATGGTGTTGAGATCGATACCCTCTTTGTACATATCCCACAGCGGCGACAAATCGCGCAGCTTGGCCACGCTGTCGCGCAACTGGCGCACGGCGGCGTCGATTTCGGCCTCGGTGGTGTAGCGACCGATGGTCATCCGCAATGAGGAGTGCGCCAATTCGTCGCTACGACCGAGCGCGCGCAGCACGTAAGATGGCTCCAGACTGGCCGAGGTGCACGCCGAACCGCTGGAGACGGCGATTCCCTTGAGCGCCATGATCAGCGACTCGCCCTCGACATAGTTGAAACTCATGTTCAGATTATGCGGGACGCGGTGTTCCAGATCGCCGTTGACGTAGACCTCCTCGATGTCCTTGAGGCCGTCGAGCAGACGCTTTTGCAGCATGCGCGCGCGCTCGATGTCTGCGCCCATCTCGGCCTTGGCGATGCGGTAGGCCTCGCCCATGCCGACGATCTGGTGCGTGGGTAACGTGCCCGAGCGCAGCCCGCGCTCATGGCCGCCGCCGTGCATCTGCGGAATCAGCCGCACCCGCGGTTTGCGCCGCACGTACAGCGCGCCGATGCCTTTGGGGCCGTAGGTCTTGTGCGAGGCCAGGCTCATCAGATCGACCGGCCATTCCTTCAGGTCGATCGCCACCTTGCCGGTGGCCTGCGCGGCGTCGACGTGAAAAATGATGCCGCGCTCGCGGCAGATGCGGCCGATTGCCGGAATGTCCTGGATCACGCCGATTTCGTTGTTCACCAGCATCACCGACACCAGAATGGTGTCGGGCCGCAGCGCTGCCTTGAACGCATCGAGGTCGAGCAGGCCGTTGGGCAGCACGTCCAGATAAGTCGCCTCGAAGCCACGGCGCTCCATTTCGCGCACCGTGTCGAGCACGGCCTTGTGCTCGGTCTTGACGGTGACGATGTGCTTGCCCTTGCCCTGGTAGAACTCCGCCGCGCCCTTGATCGCCAGGTTGTTCGATTCGGTCGCGCCCGAAGTCCAGATGATTTCCTTCGGGTCGGCACCGACCAGGTCGGCCACTTGTGCCCGGGCTTTTTCCACTGCTTCCTCGGCCTCCCAGCCCCAGGCGTGGCTGCGCGATGCCGGGTTGCCATAGTGTTCACGCAACCACGGAATCATGGCGTCGACCACGCGGGGATCGACCGGTGTGGTTGCAGCGTAATCCATGTAAATCGGCAAATGGGGAGTCGTGGACATGGTGCGAACGTATGGGTTTTTGTCTTGTCAATGGATGGGCACAGACGGCGCGGCGCCCGATGGCTGTAGCGCCCGCCAGCCCAAGGCTGGCGGCTGGCAGCGTCTGGCGCAGGCTGTGGTGACGGATCGTGACAGGCAGCTGGCCAGGCGACCTTCAAGACCCCAAAGTCTGCGCCAGGTTGAACACCGAATTGGGCGCTTTCACCTTGATCGGCTTGGCCGTCACCGGCAGCGGAGACACCGGTTTGCGCGTCACAGCGACTTCCTCGACCGTCACGCCCTTGGCCAAGTTTTGTTCGACCAGTCCCTTGAGATTGACCGAGTCGAGAAATTCGACCATTTTGGCGTTGAGCTGCGCCCACAGATCATGGGTCATGCACGGACCGCCGTCTTCGCCGTTGCAATTTTCCTTGCCGCCACACTGCGTCGCGTCCAGCGGTTCGTCGACGGCGATGATGATGTCGGCGATGCTGATTTCTTCCGGCTTGCGCGACAGGGTATAGCCTCCGCCGGGGCCGCGGACCGAATCGACGAGTTCATGGCGGCGCAGCTTGCCGAAGAGCTGCTCCAGATATGAGAGCGAAATGTGCTGGCGCTGGCTGATGCCCGCCAGGGTCACGGGGCCCAGGTGCTGGCGCATCGCCACGTCGATCATGGCGGTCACGGCAAAACGTCCTTTGGTGGTCAGTCGCATGGCGGCTCTCCTCAGCGATGAAAGTGGCGGCCAGTGACAACGTCTTGGGGCCATCGCCTTGAACAGGCGCGCAACAGACAATGACACAGTGCCGGAATCAAAACACCCGACAAAACCGACCGGCTTAGTTTACAAAAACCCGATCGTTTTCGTCAACAAATCAGATTTTTCTGCCCACTGAAAGTTCCGTTGCAGCAGCAAAATTTTTGTCATGGCTGCAGGGTCATTCACCGGACTGATTTATGCTTCATAAAGAATCAATCCAAGCAATCAATCGACGACGCCATGCGGCTGACCCTGCGGCAGTTGGAAGTTCTGGTGGAAATCGCGCACAGCCGCAGCGCCACGGCAGCCGGCGACGCGCTGGCCATGTCGCAGTCGGCAGTCAGCGCGGCGCTGGCCGAGCTGGAAACGCAGTTGGGCGAGCGCGTGTTCGACCGCGTGGGCAAACGCCTGGTGCTCAACGATTCGGGCAGACTGCTGCTGCCGCGGGCGATGGCCATTCTCGACCAGACCCGTGGCATCGAAGCGCTGTTCAGCGCGGGCGCGGCCGCGTTGCGCATCGGTGCCAGCAGCACGGTCGGCAACGCCATCCTGCCCCCCATCATGGCGGCGTTCTGCCGCGAATTTCCGGCCGCGCAATTCTGTCTGCGCGTGGGCAACACCCAGGCCATCGCTGATGCCGTCGCGCAGTTCGAAGTCGACCTCGGCCTGGTCGAAGGCGCCTGCCACCGCGAAGATCTGGTCACCACGCCGTGGCTGCAGGACGATCTGGTCGTGGTCTGCGCCGCCAATGACCCGCTGGCTGCGGGCGACGTCAGCCTCGACGCGCTGCGCGCGGCGCGCTGGCTGTTGCGCGAGCCGGGTTCCGGCACACGCGAAACCGTGGAAAACCTGCTACTGGAACATTTGCATCGCCTGGAGCAGGCGATGGTGCTGGGCAGCTCGGAGTCGATCCGCGCCGCGGCCATCGCCGGGCTCGGGCTGGCCTGCATGCCCCGCCGCCTGGTGCGCCAGGACCTGGAGCGCGGACACCTGGTCACCGTGCGCAGCCCGCTCCCGCCCATGCACCGCACGTTGTTCATCGTGTACCACCAGAAAAAAACCTTCTCCCAGGCACTGGGCCGGTTCTTGCAGTTTTGCCAGAACTGGCAGGACACCTCACAGCCCCTCTGACCCCGTTCGCTCATGTCCCATCCCGCCATCTCCCCTGCAGCGCCGCGCCTGACGTCTTTGTCGCACGGCGGCGGCTGCGGCTGCAAAATTGCCCCGAATGTGCTGGCCGACATCCTGCGGCAGCACACCCCTGTGCTTCCACGGCCTGCCGAACTGCTGGTGGGCACCGAGTCGGCCGACGACGCCGCCGTGTACCTGCTCAACCCCCAGCAGGCGTTGATCGCCACCACCGACTTTTTCATGCCCATCGTCGATGATCCGTTCGACTTCGGACGCATCGCCGCGACCAACGCCATCTCCGACATCTACGCCATGGGCGGCACGCCGATCATGGCGCTGGCACTGGTGGGCATGCCGGTCAACGTCCTGCCCATTGACACCATCGCGGCGATTCTGCGCGGCGGGGAAACCGTCTGCGCGCAGGCCGGCATCCCGGTGGCCGGCGGCCACAGCATCGATTCGGTCGAACCGATCTACGGGCTGATGGTCATGGGGCTGGCACACCCGGATCAGATTCGCCGCAACGACAGCGCCAAAGCCGGCGACGTCGTCATTCTGGGCAAGCCGCTGGGTGTGGGCATTCAATCGGCTGCGCTGAAAAAAGACGCGCTGAGCGCCGAAGGCTATGCCCGCATGATCGCCACCACGACCCAGCTCAACACCCCGGGTCGGCGGCTGGCGCTGCTGCCCGACGTGCACGCCATGACCGACGTCACCGGCTTTGGCCTGCTCGGCCATCTGCTCGAAGTCTGCCGCGGCGCGGAGCTGCGCGCCACCGTGGAGTTCTCCCGCGTGCCGCTGATGGCCGGCGTGGCCGACCTGGCGCGCGCCGGCATGATCACCGGCGCCTCGGCGAGAAACTGGGCGAGTTACGGCGCCGATGTCGTGCTGGCGCCGCAGCTCGACCCGCTAGCGCGCACCCTGCTGACCGACCCGCAAACCTCCGGCGGTCTGCTGGTCACCTGCGCTTCCGGCGCGCAGGACGCCGTGCTCGAGATTTTCCGCGCCGAAGGCTTCGGCCAAGCCGCGGTCATCGGCCACCTCTCCCCCGGCCGCGCGGGCATCGACGTGGTCGGCTGAGCAGGTGTGAGCGCAGCCGCCGGCCTCATTCCCTCCATCAGGCGCACAACTGTTTGACCTGCCGATCGCGGGCAAACCCGCACGGCCTACCTTCACCCGGCGTTTGTTACATCTTTATACTTCGCCCGCGACGGGTTGCGCATTGTCACCTCTGGTCACTGCAGGCGACCATCTGCGCCACCAGCTACAGCAAATCGTTCACAAAACAATCGGGAGAAGTCTTGAACGCCCTACTCGCCCTGTCCCGCGGGATCGACTGGCTCAACGAACGCGTGGGCCGACTCACCCTGTGGCTCATCCTGGCTTCGGCCGTGATCAGCGCCATCAACGCCGTGGTGCGCAAGGCGTTCGACTACAGCTCCAACGCCTTTTTGGAAATCCAGTGGTATCTGTTCGCCGCGGTGTTTCTGCTCGGCGCCGGCTATACCTTCTTGCACAACGAACATGTCCGTATCGACGTGCTGTCGAGCAAACTGTCGGCGCGTGGGCGCAACTGGATCGACATCATCGGCATTGTGTTTTTTCTGTTCCCCTTCGTCTACGTCACGGTGCGCCTGTCGCTGCCGGTGGTGATCAACGCCATCCAGTCCGGTGAGGTGTCGAGCAATGCCGGTGGGCTGATCCGCTGGCCGGTGTACATCCTCCTGCCCACCGGATTCGCCCTGCTCGGGCTGCAGGGGGTGTCCGAGCTGATCAAGCGCATCGCCTTCCTGCGTGGCCTGATCGACGATCCGCTGACCAAAAAGAACGAAAAGACCGCCGAGGAAGAACTCGCCGAATTCGTTCTGGCGCAAAAGCAGAAGGAGGCCCGCCAATGACCGCCTTCATCGCGGCGAATATCGCGCCGATCATGTTCGGCGTGCTGGTGCTGTTCCTGCTCGTGGGCTTTCCCGTGGCGTTCAGTCTGGCCGCCTGTGGTCTGCTGTTCGGTTTCATCGGTGTCGAACTCGGGCTGATGCCGCAGGCCTTGCTCGAAGCCATTCCGCTGCGCATTTTCGGCATCATGCAGAACGACACCCTGCTGGCCATCCCTTTTTTCACACTGATGGGCCTGCTGCTGGAGCGCAGCGGCATGGCCGAAGATCTGCTGGAAACCATCGGCCAACTGTTCGGCCCGATCCGCGGCGGGCTGGCGATTGCGGTGATTCTGGTGGGCGCGCTGCTGGCTGCGACCACCGGGGTGGTCGCAGCCTCGGTGATTTCGATGGGCCTGATCTCGCTGCCCATCATGCTGCGCTACGGCTACGACCGCCGGCTGGCCTCGGGCGTCATCGCCGCGTCGGGCACGCTGGCGCAGATCATCCCACCGTCGCTGGTGCTCATCGTCATGGCCGACCAGCTCGGCCGCAGCGTGGGGGATATGTACAAAGGCGCGTTCATCCCCGGTTTCGTCCTCACCGGGTTGTACCTGGCGTATGTGATTGGCGTGACGCTGGTGCGCCCGCAGTGGGCCCCGGCGCTGCCGCCGCAGGCGCGCACCATTCGGGAGCCCAATGACGGCAGCGGGTTGCGTTCCCTCGGTGTGTTGTTCGCCATCGTGCTGGCCGCCAGTGTGCTGCTGGCGCGCAACTATGACGCGCTGCTGAGCTGGCGTGCCGGACACGCGGTGCAGGCCGCGCTGGATGAAACCATCGTCGTCGCGCTGACTTTCGGCGTGATTCTGTCGCTGGTCCTGTCGCTGCTCAACCGCGCGTTCAGGCTGCACCTGCTGTCGCGCCTGGCCCAGCGCGTGACTTTTGCGCTGGTCCCGCCGCTGACGCTGATCTTCCTCGTTCTGGGCACCATTTTCCTCGGCGTGGCCACACCGACCGAAGGTGGCGCGATGGGCGCGGTCGGCGCGCTGATCATGGCGTTGAGCCGCAGGCGGCTCAACCTGCAGCTGCTCAAGCAGGCGCTGAACACCACGGCCAAGCTGTCCACCTTCGTGCTGTTCATCCTCATCGGCTCGACGGTGTTCAACCTGGTGTTCCAGGGGTTGGACGGACGGGTGTGGGTCGAGCATCTGCTCACCAGCCTGCCCGGCGGCCAGCTCGGGTTCCTGATCGTGGTGAACATTTTGGTGTTCGTGCTCGCCTTCTTCCTCGATTTCTTCGAGCTGGCGTTCATCATCATCCCGCTGCTCGGCCCGGTGGCGGACAAACTGGGCATCGACCTGATCTGGTTCGGCGTGCTGCTGGCGGTGAACATGCAAACCTCGTTCATGCACCCGCCGTTCGGCTTCGCCCTGTTTTACCTGCGCAGCGTCGCCGCCAGGGACGATTACACCGACAAGGAAACGGGCCAGCGCATCGCCCGCGTGACGACCGGACAGATCTACTGGGGGGCCGTACCGTTCGTGCTCATCCAGATCCTGATGGTCGCTCTGGTCATCACGTTCCCCGGGCTGGTCACCAGTGGGCTGGGGCATCACAAGACCATCGATCTGGACAAAGTGCAGATCACCGCACCGGCAGACGACAGCAGCTACGAATCGATCACCCCGCCGAGCTTTGGCGATTCGGCACCAGCCCCTGCCGGACAGGCCAGCGAACCCGGCACCGCCGCCGAGGACGATCCGGCAGCAGCGCTGATGCGTTCGCTGCAAAACGGTGGCGGCAAACCGTCTGCTGATCCGGGCCGAGCGGCATCGCCCTAGGGCGACCTGCTGGCGGGCCGGAATCAGAATTCGTCGGCGATGAGCTGCTTGAGGTCGTGCACCCAGGCGGACGGCGGGTTGCTGTCCGAGGCCAGCAGCCGGATGCGGCCATCTCGGCCGAAAATGTAGACGCCGGCGCTGTGGTCGACGACGTAATTGCCGTGCGCATCGGGTTTGCCGTAGCTGAACGCCACACGGTAGCGCCGGGTAATCGCGTCGATCTGCGCCATGGTTCCCGTCAACCCGACGGCGTTCGGGCTGAACGCCTGGGTGTAGGCCTTGAGAATCGGCAGCGTGTCGCGCTTCGGATCGACGCTGACAAACAGGATTTGCACGTCCTTGGCCTGGGCACCGAGCTGCTGCACCACGTCGGCCATGAGTTGCATGGTCGTCGGACAAACATCGGGGCAATGCGTGTAGCCGAAATACAGCAACACGATCTTGCCTTTGTAGTTTTGCGCCGTGACCGGCTGGCCGAGATCGTTGGTGAGTTGAAACTCCAGCCGTGGCATCACGCCGGTGATGTTGTCGAGCTGCCAGGTCTGACCCGAGCGGCCGCATGCGGCCAAAGGCAGTGCGAGCGCGGCGAGCAACAGCGTGCGCCGCGGCAGCCGGCGGCGAATAAAAGGAAACGTCATGGCAGGTATTGCATCCTTCTGGCAAGGCAAAACAAGCCTCACATTGTGCCGCGGCCGGACACGATACGGTTTGTCACATTCTCGCGCCGCAGTCGTGCAACCCCGGGCGCAGAACCCGCTCCAACGCCCTTGTCTGCCTCTGGAGAGTGCCATGTCCAATCGTGCCATCCTCAAAGCTCTGTTGGCCGGCGGGCTCACCACCCTGGCCACAGCAGCGTTCACGGTTCACGCCGCCAGTGGCGTGCACGTTCCGCTGACCGCGATCGACGTCCTGCATCTGGCCGCAGTCGATCACCAGGCCGTGTCCCTGGGCGCGTTGCGCCCCGGGCAACGGGTCGTCCTGGTCAATGACACCCCGCTGGCCCTGCAGGTGCAAGGCCACGCCGCCCGACAGACAGGCTGAGCAGGGGCTTCGGCGTGTCGCGGTTGCGGTGCGCCGCTGCCTGACTGCGGGAAACACCGGCTGCGGCAGCCGCAGCCGAAATGTAAATTGCATGGCGTCGTCATTGCTACCGTCGTGCCATGAAAGTCTGCCGCGTCTTCACCCTGTGCACCGCCCGTCTGTCGGGCGTCTTTTTGGCCGCTTTGTGCGTCGCCTTGGCGGCGCTGTCTGCGCTTCCTGCCGCCGTCGCCGCACCGGCGTCCACCCAGGCCGCGGCGGCAGAACCACTGCTCATGGGGTTTCAGTTTGGTCTGGCCGCGGAAAATCAGCAGTCGTTGCACGTCATGGGGCAGACGCTGAGCGAACTGGTCGGCAGCAGCCTGAACCGCAAGGTGATCTGGACACCGGATTTCACGCTGCGTGCCGCGCAATCGGCGCCCGGTGGCAGGCCGTACACCTTCGCGTTCGTCAAACCGCCCAACCTCACGGCGTCGCTGCTCGCCCACGGCTGGCAATTGGTGGCCAGCGGCAAAGACACGCTGCACTACGGCACCGACCTGATCGCGCAGCCGTGCCCGCAGCAACGCGGCAAAATCCTCGTCGGCGGCAGCACGATGAGCATTCTGGGACTGCCGCCGACGATGCCGCAACGCTGCATCGATCCGGCTGAAGTCTGGTCTTCACCGTCGGCCGTTCTGCTCGCCCCGCAGGCGGGCAGCCTGGTCGATCAGATTGCGCAAAAACTCTGGCGTGAGCACACCGCACATCTGCCGGTCATCGTCCACGTCAAGACGCAGAACGCCGTCACCGGGCTGATGCGCGACATGCACGTGGCCGCCATCGGCGTGGTCACGCCGGTCGTATCCAAACAGTGGCTGGCCGAAGGCGGTGTCTTGCTGCAACACCAGCCGATGCCGATGTGGGCCGTGCTCGCCGCGCCGGACGTGCCGGCTGAAACCGTGGGCAAGGTGCGCGCCGCCCTGCTCGGGTCCGAATCGGCGCAGGCGAACAAGGCCTTGGGGCTCGCCGGCTGGGAAGCCGGCAACGCGCAAGCGTATGCCGACTTCCTCAAATGGCTCAAGAACTGAGCCCCTCCCCGATGCGCTTATGACGTAGCCACCCGGTCGAAGGTGATCTGGCCGTCCTTCACGCCCAGCCAGATCACGTCCTTCGGCCCGAAGCGGCCTTCGAGAATCAGCTTGGCCAGCGGATTCTCGATCCGGCTCTGGATGGCGCGTTTGAGTGGCCGCGCACCGAATACCGGGTCGAACCCGGCACGGGCGATCTCCGCCAGCGCTTCGTTGCTCACGTCCAGTCGCATGTCGAGCTGCGCCAGCCGGGCCTCCAGTCCGCGCAACTGGATACGCGCGATGTCGGCGATCTGCTTCTCACCCAGAGCGTGGAACACCACCACTTCGTCGATACGGTTGAGGAACTCGGGGCGGAAATGCGCCTTGACTTCCTCCCACACCGCGTCGCGGATGGCCTGCTGCGGCTGCCCGGCCATCGCCATGATCTGGTGCGAACCGAGGTTGGAGGTCATCACGATCACCGTGTTCTTGAAGTCCACGGTGCGCCCCTGCCCGTCGGTCAGCCGCCCGTCGTCGAGCACCTGCAGCAGCACGTTGAACACATCGGGGTGCGCCTTTTCGACCTCGTCGAACAGGATCACGCTGTAGGGCTTGCGCCGCACGGCTTCGGTGAGGTAGCCGCCTTCGTCATAGCCGACGTAGCCCGGCGGCGCGCCGATCAGCCGCGCCACCGAGTGCTTTTCCATGAACTCGCTCATGTCGATGCGGATGAGGTGTTCATCCGAGTCGAACAGGAACTCCGCCAGCGCCTTGGTCAGCTCGGTCTTGCCCACGCCGGTGGGGCCGAGGAACAGGAAGGAGCCATACGGCCGGCGCGGGTCGGACAGCCCGGCACGCGAACGGCGGATGGCGTCGGACACGGCGCGGATCGCCTCGTCCTGCCCGACCACGCGGCGATGCAGCCGCTCCTCCATGTGCACCAGCTTGTCGCGCTCGCCCTGCATCAGCTTGGACACTGGAATGCCGGTGGCACGTGACACCACTTCGGCGATTTCCTCCGCACCGACCTGGGTGCGCAGCAGCCGGCGCGCGGGCTGCCCGGCGCCGCCTTCGGTCTCCTTGGCCTGGGCGTCGCGCAGCCGCCGCTCCAGCTCGGGCAGGCGGCCATACTGCAACTCGGCGACCTTGTTGAAATCGCCCTTGCGCTTGAGCTCTTCGATGTCGAAGCGGATTTTGTCGATTTCCTCCTTGATCGCGGTCGATCCCTGGACTGCGGCTTTTTCCGCCTTCCAGATTTCTTCCAGATCGGCATACTCGCGGTCCAGCTTGGCGAGTTCTTCGTCGATCAACGCCAGGCGTTTGCGCGAGGCCTCGTCCTTTTCCTTCTCCACCGCGGCTTTTTCGATTTTGAGCTGGATGCGGCGGCGGTCGATGCGATCCATCGCTTCCGGTTTGGAATCGATTTCGATCTTGATCTTGGCCGCTGCCTCGTCGATCAGGTCGATCGCCTTGTCGGGCAGGAAGCGGTCGGTGATGTAACGGTGGCTGAGTTCGGCCGCGGCGACGATCGCCGGGTCGGTGATTTCCACGCCGTGATGCAGCTCGTACTTCTCCTGCAGTCCACGCAGGATGGCGATGGTGTCCTCCACGCTGGGCTCGTCGACCATCACTTTCTGGAAGCGCCGCTCCAGCGCCGCATCCTTTTCGATGTATTTGCGGTATTCGTCCAAGGTGGTGGCGCCGATGCAGTGCAGCTCGCCGCGCGCCAGCGCCGGCTTGAGCATATTGCCCGCGTCCATCGCGCCCTCGGCCTTGCCGGCGCCGACCATGGTGTGGATCTCGTCGATGAACACGATGGTCTTGCCTTCGTCCTGCGCGAGCTCCTTGAGCACGTTTTTCAGCCGCTCCTCGAACTCGCCGCGGAACTTGGCCCCGGCCAGCAGCAGCCCGATGTCCAGCACCAGCAGGCGCTTGCCGCGCAGGCTGTCGGGCACCTCGTCGTTGACGATGCGCTGCGCCAGCCCTTCGACGATCGCGGTCTTGCCCACACCGGGCTCGCCGATCAGCACCGGGTTGTTTTTCGTCCGCCGCTGCAGCACCTGGATGGTGCGGCGGATTTCGTCGTCACGGCCGATCACCGGGTCGAGCTTGCCTTGTCGCGCGCGCTCGGTGAGATCGATGGTGTATTTTTTCAGCGCCTCGCGCGCGCCCTCGGCCTCGGCGCTGTCGACCTTCTGCCCGCCGCGCACGGCGTCGATCGCGGTTTCCAGCGATTTGCGCGTCAGCCCATGCTCGCGCGCGATGCGCCCGGCCTCGCCCTTGTCGTCGGCCACCGCCAGCAGAAACAGCTCGCTGGCGATGAACTGGTCGCCGCGTTTGCTCGCCTCCTTTTCCGTGATGTTGAGCAGACCGTTGAGCTCACGGCTGATCTGCACATTGCCGTCCGTCCCCTCCACCTCCGGCAGCCGGTCGATGGCCTGCGCCGTGGCGTGCGCCAAGCCGGGCACATTGACCCCGGCCCGCGCCAGCAAGGCCTTGGGCCCGTCCTGTTCGAGCAAGGCGTGCAGCAGGTGCACCGGCTCGATGTAGGCATTGGAATGGGTGTTGGCCAGCGACTGCGCCTCGGCCAGCGCCTCCTGGAACTGGGTGGTGAGTTTTTCGATCCGCATGGAATCCTCCGGTTTGAACTGCCCAATAGATACGGCATTCACCGAGGATTTTCAAGCGCGTCCCGCCCACCGGCTTGACCGGACCGGCCGTCCTGCGCGACCGGGGCGATTGCCTGCGCTCCCTGTCGGCCTGTCGCGCAGGCCGGCGCCCCTCAGCGCCTGAGCCGGGCGAAGGCCTCAGCCATTGCCGTGGTGGTTGCGGCGGCAGGACGTCCGGCCTGATCGCGCGCACCGCCGGCACGTGGTTTGACGGTCTGCCTGCCCTCGCCCGGCGTTCCCGCCGCGCTGCCGCGCCCCGGCCGCGCGGCATCAGCCGGGCGCATCGACAGCGCGATGCGCTTGCGCGCCACGTCCACCTCTAGCACCCGCACCTTGACGATGTCGCCGGTCTTGACCACCTCGCGCGCGTCGCGCACGAAGCGCTCGGCCATTTCCGACACATGCACCAGCCCGTCCTGATGCACGCCGAGATCGACGAAGGCACCGAACGCGGTGACGTTGGTCACCGTGCCTTCCAGGCTCATGCCCGGCTGCAGCTGGGTGATGTCGTGCACGCCGTCGAGCAGTTTGGCGGTGCGGAATTCGGGGCGCGGGTCGCGGCCCGGTTTTTCCAGCTCGGCGAACACGTCGCGCACGGTGTAGGCGCCGAAACCCGCGGCCTCGAAGCGCCTGGGGTCCAGCCGCGAAAGCAGCTCGCGGTTGCCCATCACCGCCTCGATCGGCTGCCCGGCGGCAGCCAGCACCTGCTGCACCAGCGGGTAGCTCTCCGGGTGCACGCCGGTGCGGTCGAGCGGGTTGTCGCCGCCGTTGATGCGCAAAAAGCCCGTGGCCTGCTCGAAGGTCTTGTCGCCCAGACCGCGCACGGCCTTGAGCGCCTGCCGGTTGGCGAACGCGCCGGACTGGTTGCGCGTCAGCACGATCTGCTCGGCGATGCGGGCGTTGAGCCCGGCCACGCGCGCCAGCAGCGGCACCGATGCGGTGTTGACGTCCACGCCGACCGCGTTGACGCAGTCTTCCACCACCGCGTCGAGCCGACGCGCGAGCTGGGTCTGGTTGACGTCGTGCTGATACTGGCCGACGCCGATGCTGCGCGGGTCGATCTTGACCAGCTCGGCCAGCGGGTCCTGCACCCGGCGGGCGATGGACACCGCGCCGCGCAGGCTCACGTCCAGCTCAGGCAGCTCGCGGCTGGCCAGTTCGCTGGCCGAATACACCGAGGCGCCAGCCTCGCTGACCACCACCTTGGCCAGCCCCGGGCGCTGCAAGCGACGCAGCAGCTCGGCGGCGAGCTGATCGGTCTCGCGACTGGCGGTGCCGTTGCCGATGGCGATGAGCTGCACCGCGTGGCGCTGCACCAGCGCGGCCAATGCGGCGAGTGCGCCCTCGACGTCGCGCCGCGGCTCGAAGGGGTAAACGGTGGCGGTGTCGAGCAGCTTGCCGGTGGCGTCGACCACCGCGACCTTGACCCCGGTGCGGATACCCGGGTCCAGCCCCATCACCACCTTCGGCCCAGCAGGAGCGGCCAGCAGCAGGTCGCGCAGATTGGCACCGAACACGTCGATCGCCACGCTTTCGGCTTGTTCGCGCAGCCGGGTGAGCAGTTCGCGCTCCAGGGTCAGCGACAGCTTGACCTTCCACGTCCACTGCACGACGCGGCGCAGCCAGTCGTCGGCGGCGCGGCCCTGGTGCTGCCAGGGCAGCAGGGTCGCCAGCCGGCCCTCGGCCAGTTGCGCCAGCGTCGGCGCGTCGCTGCCGGGAGCGGCGGGCGGCAGGTCGATGCGCACGTCCAGCACTTCCTGCGCGCGACCTCGCAGCACCGCGAGCACGCGGTGCGACGGTGCTTTGGCCAGCGGCTCGGCGTAGTCGAAATAGTCACGGAATTTCGCCCCTTCCTGCTCCTTGCCCGCGCGCACGCTGGCGACCAGATGCCCGCGCTCCCACAGCCAGTCGCGCATCGCCGCGAGCACTGCCGGGTCTTCGGCCCAGCGCTCACTGAGAATGTCGCGAGCGCCGTCCAGACAGGCCTGGGCGGTGGAGGTGTCGGCTGCATCGGCGCTGGCTTGTGGCTTGACGAAGCCGGCGGCCGCGGTCAGCGGGTCGGTTTCCGGCTGGCGCCAGAGCAGATCGGCCAGCGGCTCCAGCCCGGCTTCGCGCGCCTTTTGCGCACGCGTCACCCGCCGTGGCTTGTACGGCAGATAGAGGTCTTCGAGCGCCTGTTTCTGCTCGGCGGCGTCGATCGCTGCGCGCAGCTCGGGGGTGAGCTTGCCCTGCTCGGCAATCGACTGCAGGATGGCTGCGCGCCGGTCTTCGAGCTCACGCAGGTAGATCAGCCGTTCCTCCAGCGCGCGCAGATGCGCGTCACTCAATCCGCCCGTGGCCTCCTTGCGGTAGCGGGCGATGAACGGCACGGTGGCGCCGCCGTCGAGCAGGTCGATTGCCGCCTGGATTTGCTGCGCTGGCAATTGCAGCTCGGCACTGAGTGTGCGTAGCACCCGCTGCGCTGCCACGCCAGGGTTGGGGTCGGGAGAGCGCCCGCGCGTTGCAGTCTGTTGCGGCGCGAGGCTCTGCAGGGCGATTGGTTGCAGCGAATCTGAGGGCTGTTTCATCAATGCAAAAAATCGGCAGTCTAACCAGACCCCGCCTCGCCCGGGACGTTTGTCAGTCTGCAGCCCTCTGCGCGCGCTGGCGCTTTGGCAGCGCGCGCCCGACGTGCGGGTCAAAGCAGGTTCATCGGCAACTTGAGGTAGCTCACGCCGTTGCTCTCCGGCGGCGGCATTTGCCCGGCCCGGACGTTGATCTGCACCGACGGCAGAATGAGCGCGGGCATGGACAGCGTCGCATCGCGTTTTTTGCGGAAGGCGACAAATTCTTCCTCCGTGGTGTGCGCATTGAGCTGCACATTGCCGTCTCGCTCGGCCTGCACCGTGGTCACCCATTGCGGCTCGCGCCCACCAGGCATGTAGTCGTGGCACAAATAGAGCTTGGTTTGCGGCGGCAGGCTGTACAGCTTGTGCACCGATTGATAAAGAACGTGCGCATCGCCGCCCGGGAAGTCGCAGCGCGCGGTGCCGTAATCGGGCATGAACAGCGTGTCACCGACGAAGGCGCAGTCGCCGACGACGTAAGTGACGCACGCCGGAGTGTGCCCGGGTGTGTGCATCACCCGCGCCTGCAGCTCACCGATGCGGAACGTCTCGCCATCCTTGAACAGGTGGTCGAACGGCGTGCCGTCGGTCGGCATGGTCGGATCGTTGAACACCTTGCTGAACACCTTTTGCACGTCCTGGATGTGTTCGCCAATGGCGATCTGCCCGCCGAAAAGGCTTTTGAGGTAAGGCGCGGCAGACAGGTGGTCGGCATGCGCATGGCTTTCGAGCAGCCAGTCCACCGTCAGGCCCTGCTCACGGACGAACGCGGCAATCTGGTCGGCGAAGACGGTTTTGGTGCGGCCGGATGCGTAGTCGAAATCCAGCACGCTGTCCAGAATGGCGCAATGTTTGCTCTCCGGGTCGATGATGCAGTGCGTTGCGGTATACGTCGGGGCGTGGAACCAGCTCTGAACGGTCGGGGATGCGGTACTCATGCGGGTATCTCCTAAGTGCAATGTGTTGCCACGACACTTTAGAAAAGCATATATTGTTTTTCCATTAGGAATTACCTGATTGAGCCAAATCAATGTTCAGCGCGACCCATTTCGAAATCCCCAGTGTCGAGGCGATGCGCCGGAATTCCGAGCAGGCGAGCGCCTTGCTCAAAACCCTGGGCAATCCGGACAGGCTGCTGATCCTGTGCCAGATCAACCGCGGTGAAATCTGCGTCAGCGATCTGGAAACGGCCTGCGGCATCAACCAGCCGACGCTGTCGCAACAACTCACCGTGTTGCGCGCGCAGGGCCTGGTGAAAACCCGGCGCGACGGCAAACGGGTGTACTACAGCCTGGCGAGCCCGGCGGCCAGCGCTGTGCTCATGACGCTCTATCAACTCTATTGCAACAACGGCAACGACCCGCCGTGTAAATGAGCAGGACGTTCCGCTGCGGCGCTTGCATGTCGCCACAGCGGGATCAGACAGCCTGACCAGACGACTGGCTGGCATGACAAAAACGGAGACCACATGCAACTGTCACGAAGGAGAGACATATGTTCAGCATCGACTGGGCGCATTTCACGCCCGGCCCCGCCGTGCTCGGCGGGGCAATGATCGGCGCGTCGGCAGGCGCCATGGCATTGATCGGCGGCAAAATCGCCGGGATCAGCGGAATTTTCGGCGGCGCATTAGGCGAGGTCATGCAGGGAAAACGCCCGCTGCCCTGGCGGCTGTGGTTTCTCGGCGGCCTGGTGTGCGCCTCGTTCCTCTGGGTCTTGTTCCGCCCGGTACCCGGAGCGCATTACGGTGAATCCTGGCCGCTGATCGCCGCCGGCGGCTTGATCGTCGGTTTCGGTACCCGCCTGGGATCGGGTTGCGCCAGCGGCCACGGCGTGTGCGGTCTCGCCCGCTTTTCGCCACGGTCGATGGCAGCGGTCGCCACCTTCATCGGCATGGGAATGGTCACGACCTTCGTCATGCGGCATCTGCTCGGAGGAGTTTGAACCATGAAAACCCTCGCCTTTCTCTGCGGCGTGATCTTTGGCCTGGGATTGCTCATCTCGGGCATGACCGATCCGGCCAAGGTGATTGCATTCCTCGACATCGCTGGCGCCTGGGATCCCAGCCTGATTCTGGTGATGATCACCGCGGTGTTGGTCGCCCTCGTGCCCATGCAGATCGCGCAGCGCCGCGACCGGTCGGTGATCGGCGAAAAAATCGCCTTCCCCGTCACCCGGGGGATCACCGGCAAGCTGATCCTGGGCAGCGCGATTTTCGGCGTTGGCTGGGGCATGACGGGGCTCTGTCCAGGGCCGTCGCTCGCTTCGCTGGCCGGTCTGACCTGGCAGGAGTGGCTGTTTTTCTGCAGTATGGTCGCCGGCATGGTCGGTTTCGAATTCTGGCAACGCGCCAGCAGCACGCGGGCACAACATCAAGCCGGCCCGGCGGTGCCCGCCGCCACACCGCGCAAGATCTGAGGGGTCGGCCGCGCCGGCCCATGCGCTGCAGCATGGGCCGCGCACGGCTGCCTTTGACCTGAAACAGAATGTATGAATGGCGGCCGGTTAGAATTTTGATATTTTGATCGTCTGCCCTGTCCCATGACTTTTGTCGTCACCGAAAACTGCATTCGCTGCAAATACACCGATTGCGTGGACGTCTGCCCAGTGGATTGTTTCCGTGAGGGCCCAAATTTTCTTGTCATCGATCCTGACGAGTGCATCGATTGTGCGGTCTGCGTGCCGGAGTGTCCCGCCAACGCGATCTATGCGGAAGAAGACGTACCGGCTGACCAGCAGAGCTTCATCAAGCTCAACGCAGAACTCGCCCGGCAGTGGCCCAGCATCACCAAACGCAAACCCGCCCCGGACGATGCCGATGAATGGAAAGACAAGCCGGGCAAGCTGCAATATCTGCAACGCTGAACCGGTCTTTCCAGCCCTCCGACATCATTTTTCGCACCGGCGCTCGGGCGCGACCTGATCATCCTGCGTGATCGCTTTGCCTGAGCGCCCTGCCCCGCTCTTTCCGCCCCGCATTTTGCATGGACATGTCCAATACCGACCCCAACCCGCGTGACAGTCGCGTTGCCGCCGACATCATCGAAACAGACGCCGTCATCATCGGCGCCGGCCCGGTCGGTCTCTTTCAGGTGTTTGAACTCGGCCTGCTTGAAATCAAAGCGCACATCATCGATTCGCTGGCCCATCCCGGGGGGCAGTGTGTCGAGCTCTACCCGGACAAGCCGATTTACGACATCCCCGCCGTGCCGGTATGCACCGGCCAGGAGCTGACCGACAACCTGCTCAAACAGATCGAACCGTTTGGCGCAACATTCCACCTCGGCCAGGAAGTATCGACCGTCGAGCGGCAGCCCGACGGTCGCTTTCTGGTCGAAACCACCAAATCGACCCGGCTGCTGACCAAAACCGTGTTCATCGCCGCGGGGGTGGGTTCCTTTCAGCCGCGCACGCTCAAGGTCGACGGGCTGGAAAAGTTCGAAGGCAGTCAGTTGTTCTACCGCGTGCGCAACCCGGCGCAGTTCGCCGACAAAAACCTGGTCATCGTCGGCGGCGGCGATTCCGCACTCGATTGGGTGCTGCATTTCGCCCAGGCCAGCGAAAACAAACCCGAGAGCGTCACCCTCATCCATCGCCGTGACGGCTTTCGAGCCGCACCTGCTTCGGTGGCGCAAATGCATGCCCTGTGCGAACAGCATGAGATGCAGTTCCTCATCGGCCAGGTCACCGGATATGAAGAAAACGCGCAGGGCCGACTGCACATGATCAAAGTCACCGGCAACGACGGCATCACCCGCCGCCTGCCTCTGGACGTGCTGCTCGTCTTCTTTGGCCTGTCGCCCAAGCTCGGCCCGATCGCGGAATGGGGACTGGACATCGACCGCAAGCAAATCGTCGTCGATACCGAAAAATTCCAGACCAGTGTCCCCGGCATTTTCGCCGTTGGCGACATCAACACCTATCCGGGCAAGAAAAAGCTGATCCTGTCCGGTTTTCACGAGGCGGCGCTGGCTGCGTTCGGCGCGGCGCCACTCATCTTCCCCGAGAAAAAGATCCACCTGCAGTACACCACGACCAGCCCCAAGCTGCACAAAGTTCTCGGCGTCGAGACGCCTGAATTCGACTGACCTGCCCGCCGCGGACCAGCCGCCTTGGTGCTTGACATTTTCTTCGGAGAATTTATACTTTTATTTTTGTTGTTCCCCGATAGCTCAGTCGGTAGAGCGCCGGACTGTTAATCCGTAGGTCCCTGGTTCGAGCCCAGGTCGGGGAGCCAAAGAAAACAGTGCAAAATCAAGGCCTTGCAGATGTCCTGCAAGGCCTTTTTTGTTGCCTCACGGCCAAAAACGGCGGCATGTCAGTACTTTTGTCAGTGACATGCTGCCGGTTTGTGTCGCGCCAGGTCGCGCTTCCGCGACGCCCACCCACCCCCTTTTTCAAGGGGGGTAAAGTCGGCGACCTTAAAGTCACTGCGGCTTGCGGTGGTGGCTTTACCCCTGGCCCTCGCTTCACGCCAAGTCCCCTCCCTTCTTCATAAGGACTTGTGTCATGAAGCAAAGACGCTTTTCACCCTCCCGTTTCGCCCTCGGCCTCACCGTGACCGGCTGCCCTGCCGGTTCCCAGGGAGGTGCGCGATGAAACCCTTCCAAATCAAAGGCCGCAGCGGCTGGCATGCCGAGGTCCGACTGCCCGATGGACGGACCCGGCGCAAGAAATTCCGCTATGAGAAGGACGCCCGGGCCTGGCTGGTCGAAGAACAAGCCCGAGTCAAGGCGTCCACCGGCGAAGCCTTTGGCGGCCCCGGGCGCGTGACCCTGGGCGCCTTGCTGGTCGAGTACGCCAAGCTCAAGACCATCCAGAAACTCGGATACAAGGCGGAAATCGAGCGCATCAATCGCTACGTGGTCGCCGCCGGCTACCCCGCGCTCAAAATCGTCGAGACGTCCGACGGTCAACGCGTGCTTGACATCAAGAGTGATGGCGAAATGAGCACGACCCCGACCGGCTGGCTGGACTATCTCGACACCCGCCGCAGCCGCTCGGCGAAGTTCCATGAGCACATCCACACGCTGGCCAACAAGCTGTGCAGCCAAATCACCCCAGCGGACATTGAGGAAATCAAGGCTCGTATCGCCGCGGCGGGGCTGTCCGACAGCACGGCGCAGAAGGAGGTCGCTCTGCTCAAACACTGTTTCAACGTGGCCATCAACACCTGGAAATGGAAGAACTTTGAAAACCCCTGCGTCGGCGTGAAACTGAAGGTGTCCGCCAAACATTTCGTGCATGTCAGCGACGAGCAAATGGCCCGGCTGCGCCTCGCCCTGTCCGAGTGTGACAACCCCTACATCTGGCCGCTGGTCGAGTTTGCTCTGAGTTCGGCCATGCGCAAGCATTCCCTGCTCGGACTGCGCTGGGACCACATCAACCTTGAGGGGCGCACGGCCCACATCTGGGCCAAAGGTCGCTGGGCGGATGTCCCGTTGAGCCAGCGCTCCGTCGACATCCTCGCCAAAGTCCCTCGCACCGAGGATGGCCGCGTGTTCCCGCTGAGCGATAACGCGCTGAAGTGCGCCTGGGATGGCGTCCGAATCAAGGCCGGACTGCCCAAGCTTGAGTTTCGGGAACTGCGGCATCTGGCCGCCACTTACTACGCTCGCAAGGGGGCAACGGCAACCACCCTCAAAAACCTCCTGGCCCATACCTCAACACGCATGGCCGAGCGGTACATCGACATGACCATGGGCGATTCCTCTCACGAGCTCGACCGCTTGGACGGGGACGAGGGTTCAAGCCCGGCGACACAGCTTCCGACGTTCGACCCCAACGGACCGAAAAAGCACCCCCGCGCCCGGAAGCCGACTCAGAGTCCCGAGGTCGCCCTTCCCGCGGCTCCGACGCCCACCCCTGATGCAGAGACGCCGGGGGCTGCTGCGCAACCCCCGTCGCCGACCAAGGTGGTCAACCTGGCCGACTTCCGGAAAAGGGCGGCGTGAGGGTGGTCGTTCTTGCGCCTGCGCTTGGTCCCCTTGCGCCGAGCCAGGCGTGAAGGAGCTGGGGGCCAAAGTCCCCAGCTTGAGGCGCGACCGAGAGAAATGTGCGCGCTGCGTCCCACTTGGACGCCGCAGTGCTGCGAGCAGCATGACCGCCGCCGGCAGGCGGCGACACTCAAGGGAATTAGGCCGCGGCCCTGCTCGGGGCCTGCGCCGTCGCGAAAAGCGTCGGATGGTGTAACCCGCCAGGCACAGTCGGGGTCTCGGCTCGGGTCAATCGGGCCAGTTGCGCTTTCCGTTGCAGGTCCAGCCACTTCAGCACCACCGATTCGAACCAGAGCGCCTCTTTCCCAACGCGGACCGGAGCTGGAAATTCATTATTTTTGACGAGGCGTTCCAAAGTTCTCGTGCTGCAGTGCAGAAAATCTGCGACAGCGGATTTGTTCAACAGGGGGTCAGGGTGACTCATGGATGCACTCACAATGGGAGAAAGACCCATCGTCTAGCACCCTTTTAATTTAAAGTTTGGAATCGACTTTACCCCTACCTGACCGTTTTTACCCCCTGCGACGCATTGAGGCCTGTCGCGTTCTTCTGACAAAAATTCGGGGGGATTCCCCGTGTATCCTTTAATATGAAACGTCACCCCCAAAAAAATCCCTCTCTCTGCACGCTATTCAGGGCAGAATCCTGCTGATAAAACATTTTATCCAGTCGGCTGCCGAAAAGGCGAATGAATCCAGCCAGCACAGCCTTTACGAGAATGGCATGGAGGTTTTGTTGCGACCGAGCCCCGCAGCACAACCAGACCAAGAGCGTGACTGCGTTGATGCTCCGGCCTGGAAATCAGCGATTGCAGACACGGCCTCGAAAGCCGCAAAGGCAATCGACTCGAACCCTTACCCTGCAACCCGAGACTTCTCAAACGCCCTGTAAACCCGCTTGGCCAGCATGCCCATCATCGCCTCGAAAATGCGCTCATTGCTGAGAAGCTGAGTCGCAATCGCGTTATGACTTTCCCGGCTGTCGATAATGGCACCCGTGAGGATGTCTTTGAAATCACCCAGGGCAAACTACTGCTCCGAGTTGTTCCGCGCTTGTTCGGCGAGAACATCGTTTTCGAGTAGTTTTGCGGAGAAGTTCGTTGGTCCGTGGGCTGATGGCCTTGAACGGGCGCTCTCCACAATCGGGGGCCAATTTTCGACCCGCCGGAGCCTGCGTTTCCGGTGTCTTGGAGGTAAAATGCAGCAAGAACGGCAGCGCGCCTTCAGATGCTGCAGGCGAACCGAACCGACAAAAGGGGCCCGAACAGCCCCGCGGACTCAGCTCTGCGGCTCGATGAGCTCCGCACTGTCATTCTTGACCGCCCCCACGGCTCGGCTCACTGGGTAGGCCTTCAGGCTCACCTCTGGCGGGGCTTTGAGCAAGCTTTGCAGGGCACCGGCAGAGCTGGCGGGGTCTAACCATTGGTCAACCGCCTCCCCCAGCAGAATGACCGGCATGCGGTCGTGCAAAGGCCGCATCCACGCATTCGCCTCGGTAGTGAGAATCGCATAGGTCTCCAGCACCTCTCCCCCCGGGCTTCGCCAGGTCTCCCACAACCCAGCCAGCGACAACACGCTGTCATCGGCCGCGTGGATGTAAAACGGCTGCTTGCCAGAGGGCCCGGCCTGCCATTCATAAAAGCCGTCCGCTGGCACGATGCAGCGGCGGGAGCGGAAAGCACCCCGGAATGCGGGCTTTGTCGCAACCGTCTCGCTGCGGGCGTTGATGAGTTTCAAAGCCAGGGTCGGGTCGGTCGCCCAACCGGGTAACAGCCCCCAGCGCAACAGGTCCAGACGCCGCTGCCCAGCGAGAACCCGCACCACCGGCGCATCCTGGCTCGGTGCAAGGTTGTACCGGGGACGCCATTCCTCACTGCGGGAGGTGTCGTCGTCCGGGATGCCATAGATGCGCTGCAATTGGCGCATCGAAGTCTTCAGCACATAACGCCCGCACATGGAGGACTCCCCGAGTCAGAACCGTGGTGGTTTTCCCACGCGTAACGTGGTCGTTGCATTGTGCGGCAGCCCAGGCTGCCGCTCCGCTCGGACGGCCAGGGGTGAGAAGCTGGGGCGGTGCGCAGGCCCCGGTGCGGGTCGAGACAGCAGTGGTCTGCCCATGCTGAGGCGCCCGGTGGGCGCCGGCCAAGGGTCAGGGAGTGCGGAGCCACGGCGCCTTCGGCGGCAGGGGCTTGACGCAAGCCCTGCTGGACCAAGGCTGAGAGCCGGAAGCTCTCGTGCAGATGCGCCATGTCCCAGGTGTCCCAGGTGTCCCAGGTAAAAATCAATAATCAACGCGATTGACACACGCACCTTTTTTCTTTGATGCTTGCTTATCCGCTTTGGTTATTTCATCTGCGCATGTTTTATCTTCTTTGGGGGATTTACCTTTTGGTCGAGGTAGGGGGATACCGCGCGACAGAGCGGCACAAACTATGCCGGAGAAGAAGTGAGAAAAAATCCGGAGATTCAACAAGCCGCCTACTCAGAGGCGGCTCGTTGAATCAACGAGCAAAATCCTTCATTCACCCGGGACACCCGGGACACCCGGGATACCCGAGACACCGCAGACGAAGCCCTTTCCAAAAATAAAAAGGCCGCCTCCTCAGAGGCGACCCTTTGACCCGGTTGGATGGATAGCTAGATAGACCCGGGACACCCGGGCCCAGGCCTTTCACCGTGCGGTTCAGGCTTCGCCGAGCAGTTCCCCGGTGCTGTCCGACTCGTCGACCGAGTCGAGACAGACATTGCAAAACCGCACGCGCTCACGAGATTCGCGCGCCCGGTAGTCGTGCAAATGGGGCAGAAGCTCCTTGAGGCGCTTCCAGAACTGCACCGAGCTGACCTCCCGCATGGCGTTGGCCGAACACCACTCGCGATAGGCCTGGAAGACCTTGTCCTTGCGGGTTTGGTGCCGGTTGTCTGCCCTGATGCCCCGGTCTCGCACCCACGCTGCGACCGAGTTCGTCTCCACTTTGGCGTCGGCCAGAGCTTTTTCCATGAGGGGCGGCAGCTGTGTGTCGAAACACCCCCGCGCCTGCAACCGGCGCAGGCCCTCGAGCGCCCAATTGAGCACCCCTGAAAGTTCGTTGTCGATGATGGTCTGAGCCAACAGGGGATTGCGCTCTGCCTCCGGGATGGTCACAGAAAAGGGCACGACATCCCAACGTCGCCAGAATCCTGGGCTGTGGTCAGTCACCGCGGGCAGGTGGTTGCCGAGCACCAGCCATTTGCCTCGCAGGGGAACGTGCAAAGGGTCGAGGAATTTCCGGTCAATCTGGATACGCTCCCCGGCAATCATCGACTTGAGCCGCTGCTCATCGATGGCTTTGCGCGGGATTTCGTCAACGCAGATGAGGCTCGCATCAACAAGCCCAGAAAGGGCAAACCCCGAGAGGTTGTCCAGCGAGGCCGCCGCCGGGCGCCCGTGCAAGGCCTGAACGATGTTGGAGAGCACGCCTTTGCCGTTGGCCCCTTCGCCCAACCAGATTTGGGCTCGCTGATAGCGGGCGTCAGGCAGGAGGGTGTAGCCGATGTATTCCTGCACGCGTGCCCGCACCAAGGGGTCGGGAAGAATCCGCTCCAGAAAGGCCATGAACAACGCCGGCGCCGAGGCGTCTGGCAAGTAGTCGCAAGCCAGGCAGTAACGCAATCCGAGCTTGGGGTCCGGCGGACCAAAGTCCACCCCACCAGTGTCGCGCAAATGCACGTAGCCGTTGCGCGTGGGTATCACGGACGTCAACCCGGCTGGTGGCAATTGGGGCAGATGCAGCAAAGCCGCGCGCACAGCGCGCCGCGCATTCTCGGGGGAGGCCCAATCCTCATCGCGCATCCTCAACCAGCTAAAGGCCATTCGCTCGGCTTGGTCGTGGGGGATGTGCTGCCAGTGCGTTCCCGTCCACTGGTACAGAATCGGGCCATCAGCGGCGTGCTTGCCCGCCTTCTCCAGATATTCCGCATAGTCGTAGGCGCGGAAGGGGATTCGAGTTTTTTTACTCATTTTCGCCCTCCCCAGCCTTGGCCTGCTGCGGCTGCGCGTGCGTATCCAGCCAGCGCTCGACATCCTCAACCCGCCAGCGTAGTTGCCGCGTACCCGGAATGACGACCCGGGGAGGTACAGCGAGCGGATTTCGCTGAAGGTCTTTCTTGATGGTGTCGGGACTTCTCGCCAGGAGGGCGCTGAGCTCCTTGATGTTCAACAATCTCAGGTTTTTCATTTTTTATTATCCATGGCAGCCTTTTTTTCAACAGCAGACGGGGGCGCCACCTAAATTCCCTGACATGCTCGTTATGCCACCGATTGGCACTAACAGGCATGTGTAGAACCGCTTTTTATATTTCCCGCCCCATGGAACATGCGTTCATGGCGACTTTAAGGCATTTACCCTTTAAAGACCTCCGCTGGAATTGGGATGGCGCCGAAGGAGTTTTCCTTACCGGTTCGAAATTCCTCTCCAATAGGGGCATAGAGAACTTCCGCGGTCTGCCTGCGATGAGGAGTCGTCACCGATATTTCATATTGCGAAATATTTCCGCGCTGAAAGGATTTCCGCCCCCTGCCCCTCTTGGCCCTGCCCTGCCCCTCGTCTTTCTGCTCCATTCGCTTGGCGCAAAAAAAGCCCCCGGGGACACCGGGGGCCAATGACCTGACGTCAATCAGTCTCGCAGGCTCAACAAAACAGCGACCTCTAACCTTCAGATGACTTTTTTTGGGAGGCTCCGAGCGCCATCGCAACTTTGCGATTTTTTTGAATTGAGCCACGGTCGGGTCATTTCCCATTTTTCTGCTGCGTAAGTTGGCATCGCGCAAAAATTGCTCAACCGTACCCCGAGTCGCCTCGAGAATTTCCACGGGTTCGTAGTTTTCATCAAGGATAACGAGAAGAACTGCGTCAAACGGGTGCCTGAAGTCAATTTTTCCCATGCGCTGACCCGTTTCTCTTCCACGCGCAAAGCATCGCCCCTTGATTTGAAGCCGCTTTTCTCCCTCTCTTCCCTGTTCCGTTGCGTCGTAGCCTTCTTGCCGCGCGGGAGCAAGTTCCAAATTGAGTAAGCGGGCGGCTTCGTATTCGGCCACTTCCGCTGTAATACCCAAGGGCTTGCCTGTTATTTTTTTGTATTTCGGCGCAAGGCGTTTTACTGCGGAAATAATGGACTCCAGGGTGTCTTCTTCCATCACCGGGCTCTCCTTAAAAAAATAACTAGAAATTTTCTCTGTTCAACCGCTTGCCTTGGATTGCCGCAAGTCGCACTTCACCATCCGTTCTGCGAACTTCTCGATGGTTGAGGCTCTCCTGGAGGCCTGAGGAGTGGGCATTTCACATTATGAAAGATTTCAACGCGGAAATTTTTTCGCGCACCATCGGTGACGACAGCTGTACCAGGCCGCCAGATTTCCCGCCTCAAAGAGATTCATTGGGGCTATTGGCTGCAAGGTGTCTCTTGAATGGATGCAACTCTCAAGCTTTCTCGCGGCTGGGTTGTTGGAACGAAACGAGTTTCTTTCATTCAATCTGAATTCCCTCAATCCGTGGTGCCATTCCCCAGAGCGTCACCGCTTCAACGTCGAGCCGCACGCCTCTTTGCCTCACGTCTCATGGAGTCCGCAATCAACAGCCAATGTCTTTGTTTTTTCTCTGAAACCCACGTCAGCGCCAGAAAATTGCTCGACTGAATCAAAAAGGCTTTTTCTTAATGCTGCTTCTCGCGATGAAGATTCAAACGGTGCAGCTCCGAGTTGGAGATTTCTCAAAGCAATGAACCGCAGTTGTCGGTTTTTCATTGTTTCCATTGGTTTTCGCGTCTCAGCGTCGATACCAAGACTGATTTACTATTATCTCGAAGCGACACAGACTGCGAGGGAGTCTTTCCAGGTCGCATTCTTCTGCGCGCCTTGCCCGAGGCCCTACCCCCAAATTCCTTTCAGCGTTGAAATTTTTGTGCAGTGCAGCATTTTTTCAGCGCTGAAAGAAATTCGCCCGCCCGGGCCGCCAGACCCTCACGCCAGTTATGCGCGATGAATACAAACACTTTCTCTCTCAGTACCCAGAGGGAAAATAGAAATATGGCCTATGAACAGCAGGACGGTGCCTCGCCTGCAATGGGGTGCGTGAATTTCTGCACAAGAAACGCGTAACACCTCCTTCACCGCATATATTCGGAACACGTCGGTCATGGGACGCAGGAGCCGAGCACGTCTGACCTTTTATGCGCGATTCAACTGCGTCAAATTACAACGTCTCGCCGTGCCCTCTCCGGGCAGGCGAATTCCACATGGTGAAAATTTCAGCGCTGAAGGGATTTTCGCCCCCTGCCCTCTTGGCCCTGCCCTGCCCCTCGTCTTTCCGGTCCATTCGCCCGCCACAAAAAAAGCCCCCGGGAACACCGGGGGCCAATGAACTACATCGAGGACATCAGAAAAATCATGGCCAGCAGTAGCCGCTCACTCTGCGGCTGCTTCAGGCTCCTTCTGCGTTGACACCGAAGGGCGGCCCAGCTTGGTCGCCTCGAAGGCGATGACCAGCAGGGTGCCCGTGGGCTTGCCCTCGCGGGACAGGTAGAAATCGGCCTCTTGGAGTTGGAGTTGACCCGGTTCCGTGGACACATCATTCTTTGTGTTCAAGGAGCCGCAAAGGCCCAAGGTCAGACCGCCGTACCCGGCGGAATTCAGACAGCAGATGGTCGAGCGGGTGCGTGCCGGGCGCACGCCGGCCGAGCTCTCGCGCGAGTTCAACGTCACCGCGCAGTCCATCACCAATTGGGTCGGCCAGGCCGCCATCGACAGTGGCAAGCCGTTGCCCGGCAAGGAAGGCATGAGCACGGCTGAGCGCGAGGAGCTCAGCCGGCTGCGCCGCCAGGTTCGCCAACTGCAGCAAGAGCGCGACATCCTGGCAAAGGCTACGGCCTGGTTTGCCAGTCGCAGCGATGCGACTTCAACGAAGTTTTCGGACTCGTGATGGCGAACCAAGCCGACTTTCCCGTGCGCACCCTGTGCCGTGTTCTGAGCGTCTCCGCCAGCGGCTTCTATGCCTGGGGCGAGCGCGCCCCATCTCAGCGCAGCATCACCCACGCGGTGATGACCGAGCGCATCCGCCAGATTCACCAGGACTCGTACGAGTCCTACGGCATGCCACGCGTGCGCGCCGAGCTCATCGAGCAAGGCGTGTGCATCAGCCGCCAGCGCGTGGCGCGCCTCATGCGAACAGCGGGCATCCGGGGCATCAGCCGCCGCCGGGGCTTCACCGTGACCACGCGGCGAGACAAACATGACTCGCCGGCCCACGACCTGGTCAAGCGCCAGTTCCGCGCCAGTGGCCCCAATCAGCTCTGGGTAGCCGGCATGACCGACGTGCCCACCTGGACAGGGTTCCTGTACCTGGCGGTGGTCATCGACGTGTGGAGCCGGCGTGTGGTGGGTTGGTCCTTGGGTGAGCGCATCACGGCCGACCTGGTGCTCTCGGCGCTCAACATGGCGCTGACCCAGCGCAAGCCGCAAGACGTCATCCATCACAGCGACCAGGGCAGCCAGTACACCAGCCTGGCCTTCGGCGAGCGCTGCCGCCAGATGGGCGTTCGCCCTTCGATGGGCACCGTGGGCGATGCCTACGACAACGCGATGGCCGAGAGCTTCTTCGCCAGCCTGGAAGCCGAGCTCATCGAGCGCCACAGCTTCGAGTCCAAGGTGCAGGCCCGCATGGCCGTCTTCGCCTGGATTGAAGGTTGGTACAACCCCAGGCGCCGCCACAGCGGCCTGGGCTACCTCTCACCCCTGAACTTTGAGAGGAGCCAGCAGACCCGATTCAATGCGCCCGAGGATGACCCACAGCATGCTGATGGGACACCTCAGATGGTTTGAGAATCAAACCGGAAACCGTCCACCGGACCGGGTCAACTCCAACTCCAGTCTGCCCAGACGCTACCCGCTTGCTGCGCTGTCGACTCCGAAAGTCAGTCCAGGCGATTACCCCAACGGTTTCATTTATTCGATTCTGTTGGCCACCTTCATAGTGCGCGGCTATTTTCTAGTCCCGGCACGGCTGCTGCCTCCGCCCTTCCCCTACCTCCGCGAACGTTGCCAACCCTCCGCGTTACCTCTGGACTCCTTCGCGCTGCAGGGTTCCGTCCTACTGGCGCTTGCAAAGTCCAGTCCTGTCATCTATGTTTGACAGAAATCAATTTTTGGAGGCCCAAATGACTCGCACGATTAAAGACTTGGAGCGTCGCAAAGTTCTGTCGACTTTTGCCACATCCGCCTTGGCAACGAGCAGCATCATGGCCACGCGGCAAGCTTTCGCAGCGGCAGGCACCTCGACACAAGATAACAAAGGCGGATGGGATTATGAAAATATCAACAAAGAAAACGCCCCCCCGAACATACCACCGTGGATGCAGCAACAAGGCCGCCCTCTATCGCCATACGGTGCGCCCTCAGCATATGAAAAACACGTCGTTCGCGTACCGACAAGCCTAACCCCCACCGAATTATCTTCCTGGAATTTCACGCCGTTGCAATATTTGCATGGAACCGTGACGCCTAATGGCCTCCACTTTGAGCGACTTCACGCTGGAGTTCCCGACATACCTCCGACGCAACATCGCTTGCTAATAGAGGGGCTTGTGAAAAAGCCAATCATCCTCTCGATGGATGATTTGATGCGATACCCCAGTGTCTCGAGGTTGCATTTTCTGGAATGCTCGGGCAATTCCCTCACGGAATGGAGGAAGCCAACCGGGAAAACAGTTCAGGATACTCACGGTCTATTAAGCTGTGCCGAATGGACTGGAGTGCCTGTTGCTGCGATTATGGATGATGTCGGCGTCGATGCGAAAGCCAGATGGGCGTTAGCGGAAGGGGCGGATGCAGCGGCAATGGCGAGAAGCATTCCCATACAGAAACTATGGGAAGACGCGATTCTCGCTTACGCCCAAAATGGAGAGATGCTCAGACCCTCGCAAGGCTACCCATTGCGTCTATTTCTGCCTGGTTACGAAGGAAACATGAGCGTAAAATGGCTCCGGCGCCTAAAATTCGGCGTGGAGCCGTTTGAAACTTACGAAGAAACTGCCTATTACACCGAGTTGATGAAAAACGGAAAGGCGCGTCAATTCAACTTTGTAATGGAGGCGAAATCCGTCATCACATATCCATCCGGTGGTATGCAATTAAAAAATAAGGGATATCATGAAATATCCGGATTAGCGTGGTCTGGAAATGGTCGTGTGCGGCGCGTAGACGTTTCGACGGACGGCGGCAGAACTTGGCGCGCAGCAAAGTTGCAAGAGCCAGTACTCTCGCGTTGCTTAACTAGATTCAGATTCGACTGGAATTGGGACGGCGCTCCCGCGATTCTGCAGAGTCGATGTGTGGATGAAACCGGCTATGTCCAGCCCACAATAGACCAACTGGTTGCCGCAAGGGGGTATAACTCGGTCTACCATATGAACGGGATACAAAGTTGGAAAATAGATGCAAATGGAGGAGTTGAAAATGCGCGCGCATAAAACGTTGGGCGGTATATCGATACTTGCGTCCTCTCTTTTATTTTTGTCTGGAAATGCGTTTGGCAGCGAGGGTGGAAAGTTTTCATTCGGCACTCCGGCGACCCCGGAACAGATTTCGGGATGGAATATAGATGTGCTTCCAGACGGGCAGGGCCTTCCGAGCGGGTCAGGCACAGCCTTGGCGGGGAGTAAGCTTTACGCGGAGAAATGTGCAGCATGTCATGGCGATAATGGGCAGGGCGTTCCGGTTTCGGGCAGGGGCGCGTTCCCCAAATTGGTTGGCGGTATTGGCACGCTTGGGACCGATTCTCCCGTGAAGACTGTGGGCAGTTTTTGGCCCTATGCAACTGGGGTCTTTGATTACATAAGGCGCGCAATGCCATTTAACAATCCTCAATCTCTCAGCAATAATGAGGTATACGCCCTGACGGCATTCGTGCTGTATAAAAATGGCATTATAAATAAAGATGCCGAGATGAACGCAAAATCATTGCCATTAGTTAAAATGCCGAACCGAAATGGTTTTTATCAGAGACCAAAGCCAGAGACGGACAATGTCGCAACATATTTTGTTAGTGGAAATTAGCGCGCTGGATACGGGGCAGTAAGTCTCGAAAGAATAATTTCTCCTTGGTTGGACTTGATTGAATCATAGGTTCATTGAATTTTTTTCAGTCGGGAATTCCACATGGTGAAAATTTCAGCGCTGAAAGGATTTTCGCCCCTGCCCCTCTTTGGCCTTCCCAGGGTTCCTTCCGCTTTGCTGGTCCATTCGCTTGCCACAAAAAAAGCCCCCGGGGACACCGGGGGCCAATGAACGACATCGAGGACAACAGAAAAAACATGACCAGCAGCAACCGCTCACTCCGCCGCTGCTTCAGCCTCTTTCTGCGTTGACACCGAAGGGCGGCCCAGCTTGCTCGCCTCGAAGGCGATAACCAGCAGGGTGCCGGTGGGCTTGCCCTCGCGGGACAGATAGAAATCGGCCTTGAGCTTGCCCGTGACCTTGACGAAATCCCCTTTGACCAGACCGGGGTTCTGGTCCTTCATGACCCGCACGGTGTACCAGGTGGGCTCCTTGTCGATGCCCCGCTGGCTCTCGGCCAGACGGAACTCGTAGTACGCCTTTTGGGTTGTCTTACTTTCCTTGCGAACGGCCTCGGTGGCCACATTGCCAAACACTTGCATGAGGGTTTCCTTTGGGTAGCGATGGCAGGCGCCATCAATTCGTATAGCAACCGGCTTTTGCATTCATTGCGCAGAGGAACCCGTGAGCAGCAGCGGCGAGGTCAGCTCAGGCCAGGCGGGGCTGCCGGGAGCCCGCCGAAACGGCAGCTCTGACCCGTCAAACCAGATGGGTTGCAACGCTGAGTCGCCCCGACCCTGGCGATGGCGAGCGAGTTCAACGGGCAAAGGCTGCAGCGTGACCCAGCCGACAACCCGGCGTTGCTGGCCGATGCGTCCGTCAGCGAATTTCTGGGGGACAGCCCCCCACACCTCAAAGACCCCGGGGCTGACTTCCCGCAAGTGCCGACGGCATTCAATCAGCTCTTGTTTGGCCCATGCCTCGCGCCAACTCTGCAGGTTGTGCAGCAGGTTGTGCGCAATGCGGGGATTGCCAGCAAACAGGGCGACCTGGCGCAGGGCTTTGCCGTCGGCAAGTCTGGCCCCAACCGACCGCACCAAGGCCTGGAGGTCTTGCAGCCGGTCACTGCTGCGTTTGCTCAGGTCAACTTCTATCCAGACCGCCGAGGTGTTATCCAGGTAGGCGACCGCATCGGGGCGCAGGGTCTTGACCTCGACGTGGTCTGCGCGATGAACCTTGACTTGCAAATAGCCGTTGAGTGGCGGTTGGCGGTGATTCAGCGCTTCCAGCAACTCGGCTTCGGTCCACGTCGTCAGACCCCGAGCCTGGGCAGCGGCTGCGAGGAACTGCGCCCATAGGCGATGCTCGGGGTTGCGCATTTCGCTGACCCGTCGAACCGAGGCATGGGCGATGATGCCCTGTTCTTCCAGCCACTGCGCTCCCCGTTGGGTCAGGCCGTAAACGGTTTGCTGCCGTTCAGTCTTGTAGCGCTTGAGCAGCCCGGCTTTGACCAGGCCGGCCACCGCTCTTTGGGCAGCGGTCAGCGCCGCCTTGAACGGCCGCTCGGGGAAGCAGGCCACAGCGACATCCAGGGTGCGGATGACCCGGAAGCGGTTGGCTGTTTCCAGCGCAGTGACCTGGATGCGCTCCCGCAGTATCCGCGTGGACAGGTGGTCGGTCAGCCCGCGAGAGGGTGGACCTTGTCGCGCGGTATGGGGCGAGGTGTCACCGCTGCAGCCCGAAGGATGGGGCGGCGATACGGCTGAGGTTGTCTGCGTGGAATCAGGAGAGGCATGAGCGTGAGGAGTGGGCATAGTTTTTAATGATTTTTTGGTTTGGGTTGACGCGGTGCATCGGGCGACGGCTGCGCAACGCGGCTGCCGTCCTTCTTGAGCGTGTAGTCACCGGGACAACGGCTTTCAGCGCGGAAAACTCGCGCGCCGCAGCGCGCGGCTGTGCACACCTCGCGCTGGGGTTGTGCCCTGGGGTGAGTCCAAGGGGCCACGAGCAGCCGCCTCCGGGGCTGGGGGCTGGGGGTTCTTTCCCCCGGAATCGGCTTTGCCCGCTAGGGGCGGGCATCGTGGGGGTTCTCGTCGCAACGTCCTTCAAGGCGACTGTGCGGTCGCCCGGCTTCGCCGGTGCGAACCCCCGCCGTCCCGTAAGGCGTTCTGCCCAGGCCACTGGGCAGACGGGGACGGCGCCACTGAGCCTTCGCAGCCCTGCCCTCTTCGCCTCTGGCCAGCCGGGTTGCCTGCTGTACCTTCGCAGAACGTTTCAGCGCGACAACCCGTCCGGACCCGAGGGCTCACGTGGGTGTGCACGCCAGGGCGCTGCCCGGAGCCGGCGGGGGTTCGCACCGCCTCTGGCGGGGGCTATTGCGAGCAGCTGTGCCCGCATGAGCCGACCTGCGGGTGAGAACCTGACCCCAACTCGCTGCAACTGGCCTGACTAAGCGCTCGGCTGGACGCCGAGCCGTCCGTCTGCGGCTGCTCACGGGGAGATGCTCTTCGGTGCCGCCGGGCCAGGCGTATTCATGCCGTGTGGACAAGGGTGAGGGTGCCGTCGGGGTGCGGGCGCGGTGGCAGCGCGGACAACAGGCGGTGGGTGTGCGCGGGATGACGCTTGGTCTGCGCGACATCGGTGGGATAAAACGCGTCACTAGACGAGGTGTCCTTGATTCACGGAGACCTTGTCATGCAACTCAAATTCCGCCCGCCCTACGCTTTGCTCTACCGTGCCCAGTGGGTGCGCAAGGGCGAGGAAGGCAACACCCACGGCTTCTCCAAGGCTGATTACGTCGGCCGACTGCGGCTGGACGCGCAGGAGATTCCTGCCGCGCTGGCGGCCAAGTTGACCGAGGCCGAACGGGAGAAAGTCGAACAGCGCATCTGCACCCCGGCGCGGGAACGCGCCCTGGCGGAGGCAGAGCGCCAGCGACAGCACCAGCTCGACCCGGTGTGGCGGCTGCAACAGGCCCTGGCGCTGGTGCAAGAGGCCACCCCGCTTTGTGCGCAGACACCGGTACCCGCCGGAATTCTTTCTGCGCTGAAAGATGCCGCCGCCGCTCTGCCGCTAGCCGCTGCCGGGTCTTCGACCGAGCAAGCGGCTAGCGACCCGCTGCAACAGGCCTTGGCCGCCGTTTCGCAGGCCGCTGCCGCGGTGCGCCAAGGGCATTACGGCGACGCGCCCAAAGGCAATGCCCGCCACACCACCGTGTACCGGTATTGGGAGCAGATGCAGGCGGCTGTCTCCGGGGAGGCGGATTCGAGTCTGCTGCGTGCCTTGCAGCAGCGCGGCTTTGTCAAACGCCGCAGGCAAGGGGACGCCTGAGCACGGTTTCTGTCCGCTTGGGGGTACTGGCTTTCATCGCTGAAAAGCGGTGCCTATACGTCGCAGGCCCATCATGAACAGGAGGACAACATGGGGTATGCGATGAAGCAGGAAACGGGGCGCTTTCTTTCGCCGCCGCAGATGGGGGCGTTCAAGGGGGCGTCAACGCAGTGTGCTGGGTTGTGGTCGCCCGTGCCGCATTCGGTACTCAAGCGGCTGGGCGGGCAGCCGTTCCGTTCTGCGGCGATGGTGCTGGGTGTGGATACGGGTCCGCGTACCGTGGTTCTGTTGATGCAGTTCGGGCGGATGCAGTTCGCCGGGGTCGTACCGGTGGTCGATACGCTAACCCAGCGGTGGCTGGTCGATGCGATGCAGCAACATCACTTGCTGCAGTGGGTGCTGCAGTCAGACCGCGCATACCGGCTAATGCGCTCGCAGTATCCGGTGCCGGACCTGGAGTCGTCGGCGGGTTGGTGGGTCAAGCGCCAAGCGTTGCTCTCCGCACCGCTGAATGCAACGCCACAGGCCCGGTCGGCGGCGTTGCGTGAGGTGCTGGACTTGTTGCGCGATGACCCCGTGGACCTGGAGCCCGCACGGGGCGCCCTGCAACGTTGGGCCTTTGTGTGTCTGCCTACCCAGGCAGCGGGGTTAAAGGCCCACCAAGAGGCTCAGCCTCGACCGACGGTCGAGGTTTGAGGTATGAGGCACTGCCGTTTTTTGTCTTGTGGGCGGCAGTGCGTTTGAAGTCGTCAAGCTGTGATTCGGGCGCCGGCTCCTTTGGGGTCGGCGCTTTTTTGCGAGACGCCGGTTTCAGACGTTATCGGCTCCGGTTTTGGGCTCGCCTCGCTTGGCTATCCCCGCAAGGAATTCCCTCGCCTGAATCTCCGCCGCCGCAGCCTGCTCCAGTGGCGAGCGGCACAGCCCGGCGACCTCGTAGCGGGCGTTCTCATATACCTCGGCCGCTGCCGGAAAGCGCCGCAGCACCCCATCCAGCCAGGCACTGGCCGGCAGACGCCGCAGTTCCGCCTCCAGCCGCTTGACCACCGTGCGGTATTGCTCCGCACTGGCTTGTAGCGGTTCGCTCTCCAGCTTTTGCAGCAACTGCGCCAGCACCACCACCGCCGGAACCACGGGGCGGGCAGCCGTCTGGGACGCAGGGGTGTGCGATTCGGTCATGACTTCTCCTATCCATCCGGGCTTGTCGATAGCCCCCAGATGCCGGCGGATTGACCCAAATCAAGCCTTTGCGCAGCGCAGCAAGGCCTTTCCCCTCGCCGCACAATGTCAGCCAGACCCGCAGGCAAAGCCTGCTGGCAGCTATCCACTCTCCTTGAAGAGGTTCGCATGACATCCACCGACTCCCTGGCTTTCATCGGACTGGGCAGCATGGGCGCGCCCATGGCGCGCAACCTGCTCGGCGTCTTTCCTTTACTGACCGTCTACAACCGCAACCGTGAGCGGGCAGCCCCGCTGGTGCAAGCCGGGGCCGCCTTGGCGGCGTCGCCTGCAGAAGCAGTCCGTTCCGGCGGCATCGTGGTCACCATGGTGGCCAACGATGCAGCGCTGAAAGAAGTCGCCCTCGGCTCACATGGCTTTGCCCATACCCTGGGCGCTGGGGGACTGCACATTTCCATGAGCACCGTGTCACCGGAAACCTCGCGCCTCCTGGCGGCCGAACATGCCCGCCACGGCAGTCTGTTCCTCAGTGCCCCGGTGTTCGGTCGCCCCGAAGCGGCCGCGGCAAAGAAGCTGTGGATAGTCCAGTCCGGTTCGGCGCAGGCCAAGGCGCGGGCCGAGCCCGTGCTGCAGGCTCTGGGGCAAGGCATCCATGACTTCGGCGAGGAGCCGGGAGCGGCCAATGTGGTCAAGCTCAGCGGCAACTTCCTCATCCTTTCGGCGGTGGAAGCGATGGGCGAAGCCTTGGCGCTGGCCGAGAAGAACGGCATCGACCGGAGCGCGCTGGCAGCGTTCTGGGGCGAAACTATCTTTGGTTGCCCGATTTATCAGAACTACTCCAAACTGCTGGCGCAGCGCCAGTATGAACCGGCCGGGTTCAAGCTGGAACTCGGTCTCAAGGACGTGCGGCTGGTGCGGGACGTGGCCGAACACGCCACGCTACCGATGCCGCTGGCCGACCTGTTGCATGAGCGGCTGCTGACCAGCCTGGCTAAGGGCCGGGGTGGCATCGACTGGACGGGTATTGAGCTGGTCACGGCTGAGGCGGGTGGGTTGCGGTAAGGCAGTGTCATTCGCTCCACTAACCGCCACAGGTGCAGAGGGCCCTGTGCTCGTGGCTCAGCCCGGTGGTCTCGATTCGTTGATGGGTCTTTGAAACTCGAGCGGGGTCTGGAGCACCGGGCGGCAGACGCAGAGGCGGAGGCAGCGGCTAGTGGTAGTCCTGCTCGAGTTGATGGCGTATCGCCAGAACCAGCACCCGACTCGCCGACTCGATTTCGTAGAGGACGACATAGCCGCTGGGACCTGCGGGCAGAACGAGCTCCCGGCGGGTGGACCGGCTGCCATCTCCTGCTTTACGGAAGGACCAGGGAATGGCCGACAGTTGCCGGTCGATGGCTTGTCGTAGCGCCTGAATCGACAGTTCGACCTGGGCCAGCTCGTCCAAGTTGCTGGCCCGGTCGAGTAAAAAGTCGGTAAGGCGAATCAGGTCCTCTTCGGCCGTAGGTGTGAACAGGACTTCGTACGGCCCTGTCATCACGTCTTGGCCTGCAATCTCGCACGCCGTTTCTCAATGCGTTCCTGGACGCGGTCGAACACCTCACTGGCTGGCCGAGCCTGTCCCGTGCGCTGATAGGCCTGCCAGGCGGTCTCGCCTCGGGCCAGGAACTCTGCTTGCGCTTTGCGGTAGTTCACCGCATCCCGAACAGCCCGTTCGACAAACGCGCTGATGCTCTCCGATTCACCCAGCACCGATTCCAACTCGGTTCGGAGTTCCGGCTCGACGCGAACTGCGGGGAGAGTTGCAGATTTCATGGGCACAATGTAGCACAAAAGTAATGCGTTTTCAGTCTCCGAACGGGTCTTGCCCTGGCGGGTGCGCCTTGTTGAGGATTGCAGACAGCCACGCCATTGCCGACATACCCAGACCCCGCCCTCGACCCTCTCGATGGCGATGACGGTAACGACTGGGCGGCCCTCTTCCATAGGGCCGACCGGACAACGAGTTGGAGCCGCTTTGTAGTCCCGGCCAGAGGCCAGAACGAGGCTCCTCACCGAGCCAGTGGAAGTTACGCGAGTTTGGGAGAGAAGCCTTATCCGATTGACCGATTCAGCGCCTTCCAGCCTTCGCTCTTCCTTGAGTGCATCGGGCATGAATCGATAGCGTTGCCTGTGCCCTTGGCGCGCAGAGGGTTTAACTCTTACCTGGGTCTGTTTACCAAGCCGATAAAAGGTGACGCCACTCCCCTGCCTCAAACACCCAACTGCCCCAGCATTCTGTTGCCCCTCACAAGGGGCGTTGGCTAGGATGAAGCGGTGACATCTTGTCAGTGAATTTGTCAGTGCCGAGCGTGTCGGGCACTGTCGCTCAGTGACGTTTTGTTACGTTTGATGTCGCGTAAGTGTTTGATTTTTCTTGAGGATTCGGCGTGTGTCGAAAAGACGACGGCCTTGAGCGACCACTGTTAATCCGTAGGTCCCTGGTTCGAGCCCAGGTCGGGGAGCCAAGAATTGCATAGCCTCACGTGCAATCGTGAGGCTTTTTTATTTCCTGCAATCTCAGACAAACGCGCTGCGTTCGGTCACGCTCCACGACCTTCCCAATCCCTGCCGCCGCAGCCAGCAGGTTCTCCCCTGCAAACCGTGCCTACATCCCGGGCACATGGGCAGACGCCATGTTCACGCCAGCGAGAAGCCGACAAGGCCTTCTGGCTGCCGTTGACCATCATTCGCACATTCGTTAGACTGTATTCACAGTCCGGGGCAATGGTCAACACAAAAAGGCAGAAGCTGCTGGCCGCCCCACGAAGTCGGGTTTTTTTGACCGCCGTGAAGGAGACGTTGGATGTTTTTCAGGCAATTCCCCACCAGACAATCCAGCCTGTCATATTTTTTCGGCTGCGGCGGTCAGGGCAAGGCCGTGGCGGTGGACGTGGTCGCCGGTGACGAGCCCTGGTTCATCGAGCAGGCGGCACAGGCCGATGTGCGCATCACCCACGTCATCGACACCCACGTACACGCCGACCATGTGTCCGGCGGGCGCCGCCTTGCCGCACAGACTGGCGCCGCTTACTGCCTGCACGACAACGCGCGCGGTTTCGTGCACTTCGAGTTTGAACCCCTGCATGACGGGCAGCTCATCGTTGCTGGCAATGTCGTCGTGCGCGTCCTGCACACACCCGGACACACCCTGGACAGCATGTGTCTGCTGGTCACCGACAAGCGGCGCGGCGAGGCGCCGTGGTTCGTGCTCACCGGCGATACCTTGTTCGTCGGCGCAGTGGGACGCCCTGACCTGGCTGGGCGTGAGCGGGAGATGGCGGACATGCTTTTCGACAGCCTGCATGACAAGCTTTTGAACCTGCCCGATGCCATCGAAATCTATCCTGGGCACCAGGCGGGCAGCGTCTGCGGTGCGGGACTGTCGGGCAAGCCCTCGTCCACCCTGGGGTTCGAGAAACGCTGGAACCCCATGCTGGGCATGCCGCGAGCGGCATTCGTAGAGGCACTGACTGCGCAGATCCCGCCGCGCCCGGACGACATGGATCGCATCCTCGCCGCGAATACGGCGGCGTAGGCCCCTGCCATGTCCAACGCAAGCCCCGCTTCCTCCATGACCGCTCCTGCGTCGCCGCACGACCGTTACGTGCAGGGCATCCGCATCAACCTCGGCCAGTTCATCTGGCAGGCGGTGCAGGTGATGTTCGTCGGTCTGGTCATCGGCATGGAGCGCAACGTTCTGCCCGTCGTAGCCAGCGCGGACTTCGGCGTTCCGAAGACATCGTTTCTGTACCTGATGTCGTTCGTCATCTCCTTCGGCGTGGTCAAGGGCGCGCTGAACTTCATCGCCGGCCGGCTGTCCGAGCGCATCGGCCGCAAAACGGTCCTCGTGCTGGGCTGGCTGGCGGCCCTTCCCATCCCGCTGCTGATTGACTTCGCACCCAACTGGTGGTGGATCGTCGCGGCCAATCTGTTCCTCGGTATCAACCAGGGCTTCGCCTGGAGTATGACAGTGACCAGCAAGGTGGACATCACCCGGCCCGAGCAGCGCGGACTGGCCACAGGCATCAATGAATTCGCCGGTTATGCGGCGGTCGGCTTGGCCGGCATCGTCACCGGTTATCTCAGCCATCTCTATGGCCCCCGCGCCGCCCTGCTCGGCTTTGCCCTGGTCGTCATCGCCTTGGGGCTGGTCACGGCCATCCTGTTCGTGCATGAAACGCTGCCTTGGGCGCGCGCGGAAAGTCATCGGCATGCCACTGACCAACACACGGGGCCCAAACCGCGGTTTGCCCAGGGGCTGTCCGACCATCCGACCGCCAGGCAGGTCTTTCTGTTCGTCTCCTTCCAGCATCCGACCTTCTCCGCCCTGTGCGGGGCTGGCGTGGCCAACAAGGTTGCCGACACGCTGCTGTGGGTCTTGTTTCCGCTGTACCTGCACCAGCAGGGCCTGAGTCTGGTGCAGATCGGCTGGGTGACCGGCGTCTATGGCCTGGTGTGGGGCGCTTCGCAGCTGTGGACGGGGCCGCTGTCGGACCGCATCGGGCGCAAAAAACCGATCGTTGCCGGGCTGTGGCTGCTCGGCGCCGGTATCGCCGGCGTGATGTTGGCTCACGGCATAGCCGCCTGGTTGCTTGCCGCAGCTGCCATGGGCGTGGGCATGGCACTGCTTTATCCCAACCTCATCGCCGCGGTGGCCGACATTTCTCACCCGAACTGGCGCAGTTCGTCGCTGGGCACGTACCGCTACTGGCGCGACACCGGTTACGCGCTCGGCGCCCTGGCACTGGGTTTGATTGCGCAGGCCAAAGGGGATATGGCCCCGGCGTTCTGGTTCACCGCTGCGCTGCTTGTGCTGTCAGGCGGCTGGGTCCTGCTGCGAGCTGAGGAAACCCACCCCAGATTGCCGCCACGCCGCAGGCCAGAAACGGTACGCGCATCGATGTGATGCCGGCTGTGCAGTGTGAAACCAGCATCCAAACTGGAGGAGACGACTCGATGAGCGCGATCACACAAGTCCTGTTGGGCGGGTTTGTCGCCGCCCTGGTGCTTGGCGCGGCGGCGCAGGCCACACGCTTTTGTCCGCAGGGCGGCCTGCGCGAATTCGTCTTGGAAGGCAAAACCGCCCGCATCGCGGCTTACGGCAGCGCCATCGGGGTGGCGTTGCTGGCTGTGGCCGGGTTGCAACTCGTTCTTGGGCAGGCGCTGACGCCATCACGCCCTCCGTACCTCGGTGCCGAAGTGCCGTGGGGACGTTATGTCCTGGGCGGACTGCTGTTCGGGGCCGGGATGGTGCTGGCCCGAGGGTGCCCATTGCGCACGCTGGTGCGCGCCGGTCAGGGTAGCCTGCAAGCCGTGGTCACGCTGCTGGTCATGGCCGCCGCGGCCTACGTCATGACACGCACTGCGCTGTATGGCTCATGGTTCGCCCCCTGGCTCAGTCGCTTGTCGATCGACTTGCATCGTTGGGGACTGCAGAGCCAAGGCCTGGATACTCTGCTCGGGCTGCACGGTCTCACCGCCCGCGTCGCCCTCGGTGCGGCGCTCGGCATTGGCTTGCTGGTACTGGCTTGGCGCGGGATGTCGTGGCGGCAGCATCGCGCCTTGTGGCTGGGCGCGGCGCTCATCGGCCTCATGGTCGCCGCAGGCTACGCCGTCACTGCGGGGCCATGGGGCGCACATGCCCTGGACGAGGCGGCCTTCATGAGTCAGCCGCCTGACGGTCTGGGCGTGCAGTCTTTCAGCTTCGCCGGCCCCTTGAGCGACGCGGCGTATTTCGTGCTGCACCCGTCGAACCAAACGCTGAGCTTTGGTGTTGCCACCGTGCTCGGTGCGCTGGCCGGAGCGATCTTGGCCGCTGTACTGCGGGGTGAATTCCGTGTCGAGGCATTTTCGACACCGCGTGATTTGGCGCGTACCCTGGTCGGCGCGATACTGGCCGGTGGCGGCGCCGTGCTGGGGCTGGGATGCACCGTGGGACACGGTTTGAGCGGTGTGTCGGTTCTCTCCGTGGGATCGATGCTCGGACTGGTATCGATTTTTGCCGGCGCCTGGCTGGCCATCCGCCTGGAAAGTGCAGGGAGCCGAAGGAAAACGTCGCGCCACCAGCCGCTGGTCTCGTTTTCCGGAGGGTGAACCATGACGCGCCGTTTGTTGTCCCGATTGCTCGCACTGGCTTGCGCTGCAGGGGCCACTGCCACCGTCGCCCGTGCTGCGGACACGATTGCGGCTGCCGCCGCCAGCGCGCCGCAGGCGTCGTGGACGAATGCCCGCCACGGCTTCACCGTGCAGCTGATTCAACTCAGCCCTGACAACGTCCGCGCGTTTTACGAAAACATGGGCTACCCACCCAAAGCGATCGATGCGGTTGCCCGGGTTTGCGTGTTTGGCACGGCGGTCCGCAACGACGCCGGTGTGCCGATTTCGTACAACGTTGCCAACTGGAAGGCCGTCACTGCCGATGGCAAACGCCACGCGCTGATCACCAAGTCGCAGTGGCTGCAGCGCTGGAAACCGCTGGGGGTGACAACGGACTGGTCGATTCTCCCCGTGCAACAGACATTGCATCCGGGAGACTGGGCCCAGGGGTTCACGACGGTCGATTTGCCGCGCGGCACGCGCTTCACGCTCGTTTTTTTCTGGAGAGAACATGGAACCCGACATCAAGCCACATTGGCCGGGCCGCAATGCGCCGGGACGGACTCTGCCCAGCCGTAGTCGCCGTCAGACGCTGGCCTGGCTGGGCGGTGCCGGCCTGCTTGCTCTGGGCGGCCCTGGCGTCGTAGCGGTCGCCACGCAGACGCCGGATGACTCCCTCACCGTGGTGCAGCCGCCGCGCGCTGCACCAGACTTCAGCCTGCAGGACGTCAACGGCAAAACCCACCGCCTGAGTGATTACCGCGGCAAGGTCGTGCTGGTCAATTTCTGGGCAACCTGGTGCCCACCGTGCCGGCAGGAGATGCCGTCCATCGAAAAGCTGTATCTGGCGATGAAGGGACGGCCCTTCGAAGTCTTGGCACTGGACCAGGGCGAAACGCTGAACAACGTATTCGCCTACATGGGGCAGCTCAACCCGTCGCCGACGTTTCCGGTCTTGCTCGACCAGCACAGCGAGGCCGCGCATGCTTTTGGTGTGGTCGGCATCCCGACAACCTATCTTCTCGACAAGCAGGGCCGAATCGTTCGACAGGCCGTCGGCGGACGGGATTACGACAGCCCAGCGATCGGGCAGATCATCGACGCGCTGATGCGCAGCAGCTGATGCGGCTGACAGCGGCGGGCGTATTGCTCAGGTTCCCGTGCGGCTGGCAGACATTGCAGACGTCACCGGATGATGGCCGTTGGCCGGTCATGATCCGCTCACCGACGCCGGGCGTTGTTGACCGAGGTACGTCGCCTGCACGTCGGCAGACTGCAGCAATTCGGCGGCGCTGCCTTGCAGCCGGATGCGCCCGGTCTCCAGGACGTAGCCGCGGTCGGCGAGTTTGAGCGCCATCCGGGCGTTTTGCTCGACCAGGAGAATCGTCATGCCTTGCTCGCGGATCTGATGCAAAGCGCGAAAAATGTCGCGGACGATGATGGGAGCCAGCCCCAGACTCGGCTCGTCGAGCAGCAGCAAGGTCGGCTGTGCCAGCAATGCCCGGCCGATGGCCAGCATCTGCTGCTCGCCACCGGACAACGTGCCGGCAAGCTGCGCTTTGCGCTCGTCGAGCCGCGGGAACATGGCCAGCACACGGGCGAGCTCCCTGCGCACTTGCGCCGGTGGGCGGGTGTAACCGCCAAGCTCGAGGTTTTCGAGCACGGTCAGCGTGGGAAAAACCCGCCGGCCTTCGGGAACCTGGGCGATGCCGAGGCGAACGATGCGGTCGGCCCCGAGATGGACCAGGCTGCGGCCACGGAATTTGACGTCGCCAGCATGCGCGCGTAGCAGACCGCTGATGGTGCGCATGAGGGTGGTTTTTCCCGCGCCGTTTGCCCCCAGCAGCGTGACGATTTCGCCCTCCTCGACCTGCAGGCTCACGCCTTTGAGCGCCTGGATCGGGCCATAGCGCACGTCGAGCTGATCGATCTGCAGCAGACTCATCGACGCCCCCTCGACGTGGCCACCTGCGCTGTGCGCGCCAGGGATCGGGCCAGTGGCTTCATGCTGTGCTCCCGGTGGGTTCAGGGAAGAGCTCCTCGTCGTCCTTGCCGAGGTAGGCCTCGATGACGTCAGGATGGCTGCGAATCTGCTCGGGAGTGCCTTCGGCGATTTTGCGACCGAAGTTGATGCAGACGATATGGTCGGTGACGTTCATCACCACGTTCATGTCGTGTTCCACCAGCAGCACGCTGATGCCTTCGTCGCGCACGGCGAGAATCGTTTCGTTCAGCGCTGCCGACTCCTGATCGTTCAACCCCGCAGCGGGCTCGTCGAGAATGAGCAGCTTCGGCCGCGCCACGAGCGCGCGCGCGAGTTCGACGCGGCGCTGCACCCCGTAGGGCAATGACGCCACGTCGGTATCCGCCCATCGATCGAGTTGCAGACGTGTCAGCAGTTCCATCACCGTCTGTCGCAGGCGTTCTTCCTCGCGGCGTTGCGCCGGGGTGCGCAGCAGCCCCTGCCACCAGGTCTGCCGCGTCTGCAGATGCAGCCCGGCGAGTACATTGACCAGCACACTCTGTCCGTTGAACAGCCGGATGGTTTGAAAGGTACGGAAAATCCCTGCGCGGGCAATCCGGTGCGGTGCCCAGCCGGTGATGTCGGTGCCAGCGAACGTGATGCGCCCCGAATTGGGTTTGTACACACCGGTGATCAGGTTGAACGCCGTGGTCTTGCCGGCGCCATTCGGCCCGATCAGGCCGACGATCTGGTTGGCCCCGACGGCAAAGCTCAGCCCGGCCACCGCTTGCAGGCCGCCGAAGCGAATCCCGACGTCGTCGAGTTCGAGCAGCGTGGCGCTCATGCCTTTGCTCCGGCGCCACGGCGGCGCGGCCAGATGCCCTGCGGTCGCAGCACCATGACGACGACCATCGCGATGCCAAAGACGAAGTAGCGGTATTCGGCAAACTGCCGGAACGCCTGCGGCACGACGAACATCAGCGCCGTGCCCAGCAGCACGCCCGGAATCGAGCCCTGGCCGCCGACGAGGACGATGGCAAACAGGGTGACCGATTCGGTGAACACGAACGCCCCCGGACTGACAGCCGCCATCAACGCCGCAAACAGCGTGCCGGCGAACCCTGCCAGTGCGGCGCTGAGTGCGAACGCGAGCACTTTGTACGCGCGGGTATCGATGCCCATGGTGGTGGCCGCGAGTTGATCGTGCTTGATGTAGTACAGCGTGCGGCCGAGGTGCGAGCGGTCCAGGTTGTGGATCAGGATCAGGGTCACGGCGAACGCCACCCAGTCGAGCCAGAACTGCGCCGAGGCGCTGGCCAGTTGCCAGCCGAAAATACTCGGCACGCCGATGCCGAAAATGCCGTCCGGCCCGCCGGTCATCCGCGCCAGATTGTTGTTCAGCGCGAGCACGAAAATGGCGTTCAAGCCGATGGTCACCACGAGCAGGTAATCACCACGCAGTTTGACGATGGGCGCGGACAGTATCGCCCCTGCCAAAGCCGCCAGCAGCACGGCCACCGGCCAGGTGGCCAGGATCGGCCAGTTGAACTGGGTGTTGAGAATCGCCGTGGCGTAAGCGCCGATGCCGAAATACACCGCATGCCCCATGTCGAACATGCCCGCCCGGCCGAGCACGATGTCCTGGCTGAGCGCGACGATGGCGTAGACGGCAAACAGCGAAGCAATGAACATCCACGTCTGGTCGAGCGCCAGAGGAACCGCCAAACCCGCCAGCCACAACACCGCACCGATCCACGGGCGGTTGATCCAATCGAGCACAGCCTTCATACCTTCTCCGCAACCCGCTCGCCGAGCAGGCCAGTGGGCCTGACGAGCAAAATGCCAATCAGCAGCGCAAAGGTGATGGCCTCCTGCCACGAACTCGAAATGAACCCGGCGGCAAAGGCGTTGAACAGGCCCAGCAATACCCCACCGAGCATCGCGCCGGGGATGTTGCCAATGCCGCCGATGATCGCGGCGATGAACGCGCTCAGGCCGTAATTCCATCCCATGGTGAAGTACACCTGCCGGTAATACAGCCCGATGAACAAGCCGCCGATCGCGCCGATCGCCGGGCCGATGAGGAACACGCTGAGGATCACCCGGTTGACGTTGATTCCCATCAGCCGCGCGGCATCCTGGTCGCTGGCCGTGGCGCGCATCGCCGTGCCATAGCGGGTATGGTGGACGAACCAGTACAGCACCGCCATGAGCACGGCCGAGCCGACGATGATCAGGACCTGCACCAGATCGATGCGTGCCCCCAGCGCCGTCCAGTGCATCGACGGCAGCAGATTGCTCGGGAACACGCGCAGTTGCGGGCCCCAGATCAACATGATGCCGTTTTCGATGAACAGCGAGGCGCCCAGTGCGGACACCACCGCGGACAACCGGTCTGCGCGCCGCAGGGGACGGTAGGCGGTCAGTTCGAGCACCACCCCCGCTGCTGCCACCACCACCGCGGCCACGAGGAACGCCGCGCCGAGCCACAGCAACTGCGCATGCCCGCTTCCCGCCCCGGAACCCAGCACCACCAGACCGACATACGCACCGAAGATGCACAGATCGCCGTGGGCGAAGTTGATCAGCCGCAGCACACCGTACACCATGGTGTAGCCCAGGGCGATCAGCGCGTAGATGCCGCCCACGGTCAGACCGTTGACGAATTGTTGAACGACCGTACCAAGCATCGGTGATCCCCTGGATGTCTGCGCGACCGCCGCGACTGGCTCAAGAATGCCAACCCTCGCGGCAGCGCCCTCACCAGACCGTCAGATCATTTGCCGGTTGCGCTCGGCGGGTAAATGATTTTGTAGGCGCCACCGGGCATGACTTCGAACGCCACATAAGGACTGCCCGTGCGCTCGCCCACGGCGTTCCACGAAAACGTCCCGGTCAGACCCTCGAAATCCTTGAGTTCGTGCAGGGCGGGAATCAGCTTGGCCGGATCGACGCTCTTGATCTTTTCCGCGGTGTAGAGAATCGCCCGCAGGCCGTCGGCGTTGGTCAGAGTGAAAATGCTCGGCGGCTGATGCCCATAGGCAGCCTTGAACTGGGCAAGAAATTCCTTAGCCGCAGGATAGGGCAAATCCTCGGGAGCCGGCACATTGATGATGATCGCCCCTGCCGCAGCGTTACCGGCGATTTTGGCGAACGCCACATTCTGATTGGCATCGCCGCCGATGAATTTGGCCTTCATGCCCAGTTGTGCCATTTGCGCCTTGATCAACCCGCCGTCGGTGTAATACCCCGAGAAGTAAATGGCCTGCGGGTTCATCGCCGCCAGCTTGGTCAACACCGGGGTGTAGTTTTGCGAACCGGCGTTGATGTACGCCTTGTCGAGTACGTCGATGCCTTCCTTCTTGGCGTCAGCGACCACTGCATCGGCCAGACCGGTGGCAAAGCTGGAGTGGTCCGTGATGACGGCAATTTTGTTCAGTCCTGCCGCCTTGAGGTACCCGGCAGTGAAAATCGCCTCGGCACTGTTGGGCGGCGCGTTGCGGAAAAACGTTTTGTAGCCGCGTGCCGTCAGCTCATCGCTGGTGCCATCGGATGTCTGGATGACGTTGGCGCGGGCGTAAATCGGTTGCGCCGCAAGCGCAGCGCCGCTGGTGTAACTGCCGATCACGGCGAGCACCCCGTCGTTGACCAGTTGCCGGGCACAAATCGCCGCAGGCGCCGCCTCGCCCTGGTCGTCGCACACCTTGACTTCGAGCGGGTGACCGAGCAAGCCGCCCTTGGCGTTCTGCTGCTTGACCAGCAGTTTGACCGCGTCCGCGATCCCCTGCCCTTCATTGGCATATTGCCCGGTGATCGGCGCTTGCACGCCGATTTTGATCGGCGTGGCCGCCTGCGCGGCACTGCCGGCGGCCATCACACCAGCCGCCAGAAAAACTGAGAGAAGCGATTTGCGCAAAGGGTGCATGAGAGTCTCCGTCGTTCAGGCTCGGTTCGTTCGTCGGCAACGGCCCAGCGGGCGTTTGCACGGTGCGGCGACCTGGGCGTGGGCCTGATGACACGCAGCGGGGTCGCAAACGTGTAGCGTAGCGGTTTGACTGAACAGATGTATGCGGGTTTTACCTAGCACAGCATGCTGGTAAAACCTTCAACGTCTGCGGTATAACCTTTTGCACACTCAAAGTTCTACTCTTTTTTGCAAACGGGTCAAACTCATGGCGGTGACGACAATCGGTGTCAAGGTCGACGAACGTATCCGTGAACGCATCCGGCTGGCGGCCGAAGCGCAGAGCCGCTCACCGCACGCCCTAGTCAAGGACATGATCCTCCAGGGGCTGGAACGCGTCGAATCGGGGACCACACCATCTGCGGCAGAGGACGTCGCGCCGGACGAGCCGCTGGCGCAGACGGGAACCGTCGTGCCCTTTCTCGACCTGGCGCAGGATGTGCAGCCGCAGACCGTGCTGCGCGCCGCGATCACCGCGGCATACCGCCGTCCCGAGCCCGACTGCGTGCCGGCGTTGATCGCGCAGGCCGAACTGCCGCCGGCGCAGGCCCAGGCGGCAGAGCAAATGGCTCGACACCTCGCCGAACGCCTGCGGGCCAAACCCTCACGCGGACTGGTCGAGACGCTGTTGCAGGAATATGCCCTGTCGAGTCAGGAGGGCATTGCGCTGATGTGCCTGGCCGAAGCCCTGCTGCGCATTCCGGACACCGCGACACGCGATGCCCTCATCCGTGACAAGCTGCGCTCGGCCGACTGGCAAAGCCACCTGGGCGGCGGCCGTTCGCTGTTCGTCAACGCTGCCACCTGGGGCCTGCTGCTGACCGGACGGCTGGTGGCCACGAGCAGCGAGACGTCGCTGTCCAACCTGCTCACGCGCATGCTCGCGCGTGGCGGCGAGCCTCTGGTGCGCGGCGGGGTGAATCTTGCGATGCGGCTGATGGGCGAGCAATTCGTCCTGGGCCAAACCATCGGCGAGGCGCTGGCCAACAGCCGCAAGTCCGAGGCTAAGGGTTTCCGGCATTCCTACGACATGCTGGGCGAAGCTGCGCTGACCGCGGCAGATGCCGAGCGCTACCTGCACGACTACGAACAGGCCATCCACGCCATTGGCAAGTCGGCGCAGCGACGCGGCATTTACGAGGGTCCCGGCATTTCCATCAAGCTCTCGGCGCTGCACCCGCGCTACAGCCGGGCGCAACGGCAGCGCGTGATGCACGAGCTGCTGCCGCGCCTGGTGCATCTCGCCCGGCTGGCGCGTCAGTACGACATTGGGCTGAACATCGACGCCGAAGAGGCCGACCGGCTGGAGTTGTCTCTCGATCTGCTCGAAAGCCTGTGCTTCGAGCCGACGCTGGCTGGGTGGAACGGCATTGGTTTTGTCGTGCAGGCCTATCAAAAACGCGCGCCCTTCGTCCTCGATTACCTGATCGACCTGGCGCAGCGCTCGCGCCGCCGGCTGATGGTGCGGCTGGTCAAGGGCGCGTACTGGGACTCGGAAATCAAGCGCGCGCAGCTCGACGGTCTGGAGGGTTTTCCCGTCTACACCCGCAAGGTGCATACCGATGTGTCGTACCTGGCGTGTGCGCGCAAGCTGCTGGCCGCGCCGCAGGCGGTGTTCGCCCAGTTCGCCACGCACAACGCGCACACGGTCGCGGCGATTCTGGCGATGGCCGGGGAAAATTTTTATCTCGGCCAATACGAGTTCCAGTGCCTGCATGGCATGGGCGAGCCGCTGTACGAGGAAGTCGTGGCCGCCAATGGGCTGAACCGTCCCTGCCGCATCTACGCTCCCGTGGGCACGCACGAAACCTTGTTGGCCTATCTGGTGCGGCGACTGCTGGAAAACGGCGCCAACACCTCGTTCGTCCACCAGATCAACGATCCGCGGCTGTCGCTCGACGCCATCGTCGCCGACCCGGTCCGGCTGGCCCGCAATATCCAGCCATTGGGTGCACCGCACCCCAAAATCGCCCTGCCGCGGGCCCTGTTCGGCGAAGCGCGCGACAACTCCGCCGGCCTGGACCTGAGCAACGAGCAGCGACTGGCCTCGCTAGCCGCCGCCGGCCTTGCCAGCCTGGAGGTGGCTTTGCATGCACGGCCGATTCTGGCCGACGGCGAGGTGCCCGACGGCCCTTCGCATGCGGTGCGCAACCCGGCGGATCGCCGCGACGTGGTCGGCCAGGTCACCGAAGCCACGCCCGAGGTGGCCCAGCGCGCTGTCGCTCTGGCAGTCAAGGCCGCTTCGGTCTGGCAGGCGACCCCACCCGACGAGCGCGCCGCAGTGCTGCGGCGTGCCGCAGACGCCATCGAGGCGCGGCTGCCGCACCTAGTCGCGCTGATCGTGCGCGAGGCCGGACGCACCATCCCTGCCGCCATCGGCGAAGTGCGTGAGGCGATCGACGCGCTGCGCTACGACGCCGCGCAAGTCGACGCCCGCCTGCACGGCGCCGAACACCGCCCGCTCGGGCCGGTGGTGGCGATCAGCCCGTGGAATTTTCCGCTGGCGATTTTCATCGGCCAAATCGCCGCGGCGCTGGCTGCGGGCAACGTCGTCCTGGCCAAACCCGCCGAGCAGACGCCGCTCATCGCCTATGCCGCATCGAGTTTGCTCATCGACGCCGGTCTGCCCGCAGGCGCACTGCAGCTTCTCCCCGGGGATGGGCGCATCGGCGCCGCCCTCGTCGCCGACCCGCGCGTGCGCGGCGTGGTGTTCACCGGATCGACCGAGGTGGCGCGGCTGATTCAGACGCAACTGGCGCAGCGGCTGGACCCGCAGGGGCTGCCCATTCCATTCATCGCCGAGACCGGTGGACAAAACGCCATGGTCGTCGATTCGTCGGCGCTGCCGGAGCAGGCCGTCAGCGACATCCTGTCCTCCGCGTTCGATTCCGCGGGGCAGCGCTGCTCGGCGCTGCGCATTCTGCTGGTGCAGGAAGAAGCCGCCGATCGCCTGCTGACCATGCTGCGCGGCGCGATGGACGAATTGCGCATCGGCCGCCCCGATCGGCTCGACACGGACGTCGGCCCGCTCATCAGCAGCGAAGCACGCGAGACCGTGGCGGCGCACATCGACGCCATGCGCAGTAAAGGGTATGCGGTGTTCGCGCCACCGCTGCCTGCCGACACCCTTCACGGTCATTTCCTCGCGCCGACGGTGATCGAAATCCCCGAGGTCGGCGTGCTCGGCCGCGAAGTCTTCGGCCCGGTGCTGCACGTCGTGCGTTACCGCAGCGACGCGTTGGACGCGGCGATCGACGCGGTCAACGCGCTGGGCTACGGCTTGACCTTCGGCATTCACAGCCGTATCGACGAAACCATCGCCCGCGCCCAGGAACGCATCCGTGCGGGCAACATCTACGTCAACCGCAACATGATCGGCGCCGTCATCGGCGTCCAACCCTTCGGCGGCCATGGCCTGTCGGGAACCGGCCCGAAAGCCGGAGGGCCACTGTATTTGCGCCGCCTGCTCAAACCGACCTGCGCACCGTTCCTCCCCTGCACTGCGGCCGGCCAGGCGTTCACCGACGTGATGCAGGCGCTTGAAGCCGCAGGCATCGACCCGCAGCCGATGCAGCGCTACGCCGAGTGTGCCCCGTCCACACAGGCGCAGGAGCTGGCCGGCCCGGTCGGTGAATCCAACCGCTACCAGCTTCACCCCAAAGGCACCCTGCTCTGCCGTGCCGACGACACGCCCAGCCTGGTGCGGCAAATCGGCGCCGCGCTGGCCTGCGGCAGTACCGCGCTGCTCAGCGGCAAGCCAGCAGGGGAGATCATGCAGGCCATTCCTGCCGCTTTGCATCGCTGGGTGCGCGAAATCACCGCGGAAGACCAACCCGCCGCGGCGCTCTACGACGGCGACCCGGCGGGGCTGCAGGCGCTGCTGCTTGATGTGACCCGCTACACCCATGCCGTGATCGTCGTCCACGCACTGCCGATCGATCACCGGGAAACTACCGACTATCCGCTGGAACTTCTGCTCGATGAGCAGTCGGTGAGCGTGAACACCGCAGCCGCCGGCGGCAACGCCAGCCTGATGACCATCGGATAGCCACGACAATGGCCGCCGCGCCTGCGTTGAACAGGCCGTGCCGATGCAATAA
>Ga0315298_1000850_pt1 | contig 58461 bp, 48 predicted proteins | sample WHS_1_MG_FD_203077 | JGI IMG/M metagenome (GOLD analysis project Ga0315298, IMG submission 203077) | Extremophilic microbial mat communities from Washburn Hot Springs, YNP, Wyoming, USA - WHS_1_MG | ecosystem: Environmental > Aquatic > Thermal springs > Hot (42-90C) | place: USA: Wyoming... | reverse complement strand
GGACGAACCGAACTTGGTCCTCATCGTCTGGGTCTGGCCGTTCCGGACGGCGAAGGCCTGGATGGAGCCGCCGAGGTCTAGTTTCTCCTGCTCGATGTAGGTTCCCTCGGAGTTGGCGTAGTGCAGGCGGCGGAAGCGGTCGAAGTAGTAGACCTGTGAGGTGGCGATGCCGCGCCCGTAGTCGAGGATGAGCTTATTGTAGCTCTCCATGAGCTCCTTCTTCTCGGCCAGGGACACCGTACGGGGGTCCTCGCCGAGCTCCGCGGGCACTCTGTCGTTGACCACCGGCACCGGGGCCAGCTCGCTTCTGCCGCGCAGGCGCCGGCCCACCAGCTGGGCCTGGCGGACCGCCAGCTCGACCTTACTCTCCAGGTCCTCCAGGCTGTTGAAGCTGACAAAACCCCACCCGCCGTCGGCCAGGGCCCGAACGTTGCCGCCGAAGACGGTCGATTCCCCGACGGCGTCGAGCACCGGCCCCCGGAAGCTTATCTGCGTGAGGTGCGTGTCTTCCAGGTGGATTTCGACATAGTCCGCCTTCCTGCCTGAAACCAGCCCCTTGAGATAACTCTCCAAGGCGCCTCCGCTCCTTCCCTCCTGCCCTTCTTTCCACGTTAGCCGAACCGTTATCCCCCGTGCGGGTCAAGCGAACCGCCGTCCCTCGTCCGGGACCCCAGAGCTCCGTGGTCGTTTCTTTCTTCCTTGTGGCAGACATTACCTTCCCGGTCCTTACCGTATGAACAGGGACCGGAGCCGCGCGCGGCGAGCAGGGTAGGCGGCCCGGATGACGAAACGGTGAGCGATCAGCGGGCGGGGGGCGGCGGACCAACGATGACCCTGGCTCCCGCAGAGGTCGTCTACCGCAAGGCCGGACCGGCCGACCGCGAGTCGATTCTCGCGGTGTCGGCCCTTTTCCCCGACGACTGGATTCCCTACGCTATCGACGAGGCCCTGACGCGGGAACGCGGCGGTTTCTTCGTAGCCGAGGTCGGCGGGAAGGTGGCTGCGGTCGCGGCCGCCAGAATCAGCGGCGACGCCGCCTGGCTGGAGGCTATGCGGGTTGACCCCGCTTACCAGGGGCGCGGCCTGGCGACGGCCCTCACCGTCCACATCCTGGCGGCCTGCGCCCGGTGGGGCTGCCGTAAGGCCCGCCTGAGCACGGCGGAGACCAACGCCCCGGTCCACCACTTCATCGGCCGCAAGCTGGGTTTCTCCGCTCTCGGGCGCTACATCTTCAGCGCCGAAGAAACGGACCTTGACCCCCTCGGGACGAACCGGCCCGCGGCGCAGGCGGCCGTCCGGCCCGGCACCCTTGACGACATCGAGGCCGTCTGCCGCTTTGTGTCCGACCGCGCCCGCGAGGGATATCTCCGACCGGCCGGACTTCTGGCTTCCTTCGGCGACCCGTGGCGTCTGGTGGAGTTCAGCCCGAGTGAGGTGGCCCGCTACGCCGAGGCCGGAGGCTGCCTCGTTCACCGGCCGGCTCGGGAAGGCGGCGACGCCGGCTCCGCCGAAATCGACGGCGTCGCCCTCTACGCACTTGTTCCCGAGGACCCTTTCGAGGCCGGACCGGCCGGACCGGGCGCCCGTCCCGCGGCGGCTCCGACGTGGGCCTGCCTCGTCTACCTGGAAGGCTGCCGGCCCTTTGGTCACCAGGGACCTCATTGCGGCTGTGGCCGACGCCCTGCGTCTGACCGGGACGGTCCGGCGGCTGACCTTGAGCCTGCCGAGAACCCAGTGGGATAGCCTCTGCGCGGTGGTCAAGCCCGGGTGGCCGTCGCGCCCTCCGGAACTGGCCGCCGTGGTTTACGAGAAGGACCTTGGGGAGGCCTAGTTTGCTGCCCAAGGCAGCCCGCTACCTCATCGCGGCTGCGGTGACTTACACCGGGGCGGCTCTCGCCCTGCCGGCCCTTTGCCGCCTCTGGCCGGCCGTACGCGCCCCGTTCCTCTACTACCTTCTTCAGGTGACGGTCGTAAAGCTCCTGGGGGACCTGGTCTACTTCACGGTTTCGCCCGCCCACCGTTTCATCGCTCACCTCGACGACTACCTGGTCAACGACTTTTTCACTTTCTACCGCCTCGGTGTGCCGCTGGCCGTCGCTCTGGCCTGGTTTCTGGCCACCGGCCGGGTCCCCGCGGTGCTGACCGGAGTCTGGCTCAGTCCCGCGGCAGCGCTGGCTTTATACCTCATTAACCGGTGGCTCGTGGAAGGGGCCGAGACGAAGAGGCGACAGAGGACGGCGCGCCTCCCACGCGTCTGACCCCGGGCGTCCGCTTCGCGGGCCGCCGCGCCGGACGCTCCCCCGGGCCTCCCCGCCGTCGACCGCGCGGACGGCAGCTCCGGAAGGCCGCGCGGGCGGCTTTAGGTTGGCTCTTCCCGGGTGACACTAACCGCCGCGGTCGGGCGTGTCCGTGCGGTCGGCGGCCGGCACATTCGTTCACCTTCGCTCGACCCGGGGAGTCCTGGACGGTGCCCAAGCGGAGATTCCGTAGGTTTGCTCTCTTTGTGGCGCTGGGCGTGGGGTTTGCCCTCTCGCTCGGCCTTGCGGCCGCCTGGTTGGCCGGTCGTTCGCTCAACCACCCCAGCGCCAGTCCCGCCCCCTCGAACGGGATCTTCCGGACCCTGGCCGGCGCCGCCGCCTTCCGCTCGGGCGTGATGGAAGGCCTGGCGGTGGACAGTTCCGGGGCACTGGTCCTGGACGCGACGGGACGGCTTGGCGCCGGGACGGATACGGCCGGCGTGTACAACGGCGGCTCATACGTCTTCGGGACGTTCGTGTCGCCGGTGTTCCCGAGTGCCGTTCCCGTCGACGAGGTCGTCGCTTCCTGGGCGGCCGACACGCCCGACGGGACCTGGGTGGAAGTGAAGGCCGCGGCTCTCGTGGACGCAGCCTGGACGAAAGACTACAGCCTGGGAGTCTGGGCGTCGGGAACGGCGGTGGTGAAGCGTCATAACTCCGGCCGCCAGGCTGACGGCGCCGGCTGGGTGGACACCGACACCTTGAGGTTGAGCCGCCCCGCCTCGGCCGTCCGGCTTTCGGCGACGCTCTTCTCGGTCGACCCGGGCCTAACCCCTAGACTGCGGCGGCTGTCGGTCGTGGCCACCGGGAGCAGCCCCGTCGGAGACGCGGGCGGGGCGCCGGCCCCTTACCGGCGCGCCTGGGGGGTCGACCTTGCCGTCCCGGAGCGGCGGCAGAACGACTTTCCCGACGGGGCGGGCTGGTGCAGCCCCACTTCCCTGTCTATGCTCATGGCTTTCTGGGCCCGGCGGACCGGGACGGTCGCCTGGGACCGGAGCGTGCCGGAGACGGCCGCCGGGGTGACCGATTATGCCTACGGAGGCACCGGCAACTGGGCTTTCAACACGGCCTACGCCGCCGCCCTGGGCCTGGACGCGTACGTCACGCGCTTCGGTTCGCTCGCCGACGTGGAACGGTGGATAGCCGCCGGCGTCCCCGTCGCCATCAACATCGAGTTCGGTCCGGGGCAGCTCACCGGGGCCCCTATGCCGTCCACCGACGGTCATGTCATTGTCATCCGCGGTTTCGACCGTAAGGGTGACCCTATCGCCAACGACCCGGCTTCGCGCGCCGACCAGGGCGAAAGCGTCCGCATCGTCTACGACCGCGCCCAGCTGGAGAAAGCCTGGCAGGGTCGGCCCCGCGGTACCGCCTACATCATCTACCCGCCGGGATACCCGACGCCCTGACCTCGCCCGCCGGGGTCCTTGCGTGGGAATGTGACCCGACCAGAGCCCACAGCAGCCCGACCCCCGCCGCCCGCACGGCGCTGGCTACACCGATGCCGCCCCGTACGCCGACCAAACCGGCGGTCCAGACTCCCACCACCGGGGCCGCCAGTACCACCAGGCTCGTGGCGACGTTGTAGAAAGCGATGTAGGCGGGACTCTCCCGGGGCGGGGAGACCTCGAGAAGGTAGTTGAACAGGCACAGGTTGAAGCCCGAGGTCAGAAGGCCGAAGGAGAACTCGACCGCCGCCGGCAGGTAAGGGGCCTGGATGAAGCAGTAGGCCGCACTTCCGAGCGGCCAGACCAAAGCCGTCCGGACCAGGGTCCAGCGGTGGCCGAGCCGGTCTGAGATGCGGCCCCAGAAAGAATAGATCAGTACCGCCGCCAGGCCGCCGCCGGTGGCCATCAGGCCTATCCAGGCGGTCGAGATTCGGAGCTGCCGCACCAAGAGGATGGGGTAGAGCGCCGCGGGCATGGACAGGCCGAACTGCAGGACGAGCATACCGGCGAGGAACCGCGTGAAAGGCCGGTTAGCGAGTATTCGCCTGACTGACGCCAGGGTCGCTGTCCCGGGCGGCCGCGGCCCGCTCTCAACCGGCTCGCGCAGGGTGGTCAGGAAGTGGAGCGAGACCATGAGGAAAACGAAGGCGACCAGGCTGAGCAGGGAATAGTTGAAAGGAAAGCGGATGACCGACAAAAGCCACCCGCACGCCAGTGTGGCGGAGATGGTCACGGCGCCGAGGATGGCGTTACGCTGCCCAAAAACCTTTCCCCGGTAGGCTGGCGGGAACAGCTTCTGCATCAGCGTCGTCCAGGCCAGGTTGGTCACTCCCAGCGGGAGGTTCATCAAGGTCACGGCCGCGACGAAGACCCAAGCCCGGCTACCGGGCAGGAAGGGCAGGGCGGCGAAGAGCAGGAAGAACAGCCGGCTGATGAAGGCCGAGACCACCACAATCGGCAGGCGGCGGGCCGCTCGACCGGTCAGCCAGGCCCCCAGCACCTGCCCGAGCATGTTCGTGACCGCCGGCAGCGAAACCAGAAGGCCGAGCATATAGTCGGTGGCCCCCAGGCTTATGGCGAAAACGCTCCGGAACGGGTCGAAAAAGCCGGGGGCGATGCTGTAGGCCATCCCGTCCAGGAGGCTCTGGCGAGCGTTGTGTCTCAATTCGCCATCGGCCGGCAGATAATCGAGAAGTCCGGAGCGGTCGACCAGCCCCCGCCGCCGCCCGGACGGAGCGGCCGCCCTCATGCCGGGGCGCCCGCCTTCCCGGCCCGTCCCGCCGTCTTCCCGGCCGTCTCCCCGGCTGCGGCGCCGGACGGCCCTCCGGCGGTGCGCCAGAGAAGGGCCACGCCGAACAGCCGGGCCGCCGCGGCAAGGCCTATCCCCGTTCTCACACTGCTCAGGGAGGCGAGCCACACCCCGAGCATCGGGGCCGACAGGGCCACCACACCGTTCACGATGTTGAAGACCGCGATATAGGTCGGGCTGTCCTCGGGCGGGGCGAGCTCGAGAATACTGTTGAAGGCGCAAAGGTCGAACCCGGAGGCGAAACCGCAGAAGAGCAGCTCGACGACCGAGGGCGCCCAGTAGGCGTGGAGCAGGCAGTACAGGAAACCGTGCAGGGGCCGGGCTGTGGCGCAGAGGGCCAGGGTCCGACGGTGGCCGTGCCGGTCGGCGAAACGGCCCCAGAAGCGGTAGGTCAGCGCGGCGGCCAGCCCGCCCGAGGTATAGAGCAGCCCGATCCATGTCGTCGACATGTGCATTTCCCGGACGAAAAGGATTGGGTACAGGGCCTGCGGCATAAAGAGGCCGAACCAGAAAGCCGCCATGGCTCCGATGAACGAGACGAAAGAACGGGTTGAAGAGGCCCGTCGCGGCCGAGAAGGCCATGCCGTCGAGCAGGTTGCGGCGGGCGTTGGCGCGTACCGTCGCGTCCTCCGGGAGAAACGATAGTAGACCTGAACTGGAACCGGACCGACCCCGCGTCGGGAGCTCGGGGCCGGACACCGGGATAGCGGCCGGCGGTATGACCATCACGTCCTTCTCTGATATTATGCGCCGCGCGGGCGGATACCTCTCCGCGCGGACACAGGACCTCGGGTCTCCACGGCGAACACGCCGAAACCGGTGAAGAGGTGCGGTTTCCAGGTGGACTACTCGCTCTTCAGGGTGATAAACGGACTGGCCGGCCGTAGCCCCGTCTTGGACTCGATCATGGCGTGGGTAGCCGAATACATGCCGGCCGTCCTGGTGTTGGTCGTCGTCTACGCCTGGTTCGCCGGGCCGGCCCAGGGCGCCTCGCTACAGCGCGCGGTGCTGCTGAGGGCGGTCCTCTCCGCGGCCGCGGCTTTAGGCCTCAATGTTCTCATCGGTCTTGTCTACTACCGTCCGCGCCCCTTCGTTACCCACGCGGTCAAACTGCTCCTTCCGAAAGTCGAGGACAATTCGTTTCCGAGCGACCATGCCGCATTCGCGACCGCCTTAACGGCCTCGGCAGTGCCGGGGCTGCCCCGCCGCAGCCTCGTCGGCCGCCTGGCGGCCGCGGTCATGATTCTTGCCGCCGCGCTCGGTTTGTTCGCCCGCGTTTACGTCGGTCTGCACTACCCCTTTGACGTGGTCGGCGGCGTAGTCACCGGCCTGGCGGGCGGGTTTGGGACCCGTCTCGCGGGGCCGTGGCTGAACCCTTTGACGGCACGGATCGTCGACGCGTGGGAGGCGACCTGGGCCCCGGCCCGGGCCTGGTTCAGGCGAAGGCGGCGGAGCAGGCGGGGGTCCTCCTGAATAGAACCATTTTTCAGCCAAAGGAAAGGCTGTCGCCGTCGGTGAAGTAGCCGGCGGCGGGACCCGCGCGACCGCCGGATGTACGGCAGCCTGGTTACGGGGGGAGTCCTGGTCATGACCCCAGCGGAATTCAGGAAGAGGAGGGAGGACCTCCGGCGCGAGGCGGCCGCCCGACCGAAACATCCCATCGTCTACGTGGGCGCCGCGACCTGCGGTCTGGCCGCCGGCGCGCGTGAGGTGCTCGACACCCTGCGCGGCGAACTGGACGCCAGGGGTGTCGAAGCGGAGGTCATCGAGACCGGGTGCATCGGGATGTGCGAGAAGGAAGTCCTTCTTGACGTCCAGCGCCCGGGCGAGGTCCGCTACACTTATGGTCACGTGACCCCGAAGATGGTCGGACGCATCGTGGCCGAGCACGTGGTCGGAGGCAACCCGGTCGGCGAATGGGTGGTCGGGACCATCACCGACCCCGCGCGTCCCTACGCCGACCAACCGACCTTCGCCAAGCAGCGCCGCATCGTCCTGCGGCGCTGCGGCTTCATCAACCCGGAGCGCATCGAGGACTACATCCTCACCGACGGCTACGAAGCGCTCGCCCGCGTATTGGAAGACCGCAGCCGGCCTCCGTCCTGGGTCTACGAGGAGATAAAGAGGTCCGGCCTGCGCGGCCGCGGCGGCGCCGGCTTCCCCACCGGGATGAAGTGGGAGGCCGCCGCCAAGGCGCCGGGGCCCAACAAGTACATTGTCTGCAACGCCGACGAGGGCGACCCCGGCGCCTTCATGGACCGTTCCACCCTCGAAGGGGACCCGCACTCGGTCATCGAGGGCATGATTATCGGCGCCTACTCTTACGGCGCCTCCGAGGGTTACATCTACTGCCGCGCCGAGTACCCGCTCGCGGTCAAGCGGCTGCACCAGGCCATCAAGCAGGCCGAAGAGTGGGGCTTCCTCGGCGACGATATCCTGGGTTCGGGCTTCTCCTTCCACCTCAAGGTGAAGGAGGGCGCCGGGGCCTTCGTCTGCGGCGAGGAGACGGCGCTTTTGGCCTCCATCGAGGGCGAGCGCGGCATGCCTCGCCCGCGGCCGCCGTTCCCGGCCCAGAAGGGGCTCTGGGGTTGCCCGACCTGCATCAATAACGTGGAGACCTTCGCCAACGTGGCGGCCATCATCCTGAACGGGGCCGACTGGTTCGCCTCCATGGGCACCGAGAAGTCGAAAGGCTCCAAGGTCTTCGCCCTGGCCGGCAAGGTCGTCAACACCGGCCTGGCCGAGGTGCCGATGGGCATCACCCTCCGCGAGATTGTCTACGACATCGGCGGCGGCATCCTCGGGGGCAAGAAGTTCAAGGCCGTGCAGATCGGCGGCCCGTCGGGCGGCTGTCTCCCGGCGTCGCTTTTGGACACGCCGGTCGATTACGACTCTTTGACCCAGGCCGGGGCCATCATGGGCTCGGGGGGCATGATTGTGGTCGACGAGACGACCTGCATGGTCGACCTGGCCCGCTACTTCCTCACCTTCGTGCAGGCCGAATCGTGCGGGAAGTGTCCGCCCTGCCGGGTGGGGACTAAGCGGATGCACGAGATTCTCGAGCGCATCTGTAACGGCGAGGGTCGGGAAGGCGACGTCGAGCGCCTCGAGGAACTCGGCACCCGGGTCAAACAGCTGTCCCTCTGCGGGTTGGGGCAGACGGCCCCCAACCCGGTCCTTTCGACCATCCGCTACTTCCGGGAGGAGTACGACGCGCACATCCGCGATAAGCGTTGCCCGGCCATGGCCTGCTCCGCCCTGGTCGATTACACCGTCATCGCCGACAAGTGCACCGGCTGCACGGCCTGCGTGAAAGTCTGCCCCTCGGGGGCCATCACCGGCGAGCGGAAGAAACCCCACGTCATCGACCACGTCAAATGCATCCGGTGCGGGTCCTGCCTCACCGCCTGCAAGTTTGACGCCATCAAGAAGACCGAGAGGGGGGTCCGCGGTGAACGCGCGGCCGACTGACCCCAACCCGTCCGGCGGCGGCACCCCCGCCGCTTCGGCTCCGCCGGCTCCGGTCAAGCTCATCATCGACGGCCGGCCGGTCGAGGCCGCCCCCGGAACGACCATCTTCAGGGCCGCCCAGAGCGCCGGCATCGATATCCCGCACCTGTGCTACCATCCGGCCCTGAGCGTGGCCGGGGCGTGCCGCCTCTGCCTCGTGGAGGTCGAAGGGGCGCGCGGCCTCATCACCTCCTGCGCCGCGCCGGTGGCCGACGGCATGGTCGTCCGGACTACGAGCGAGAAAGTCCTTTGGGCCAGGAAGGCGGTTCTGGAGTTCATCCTCTCCGACCACCCCCTGGAGTGCCTCAACTGCGAGAAAAACGGTGAGTGTCAACTCCAGAGCTACGCCTACCAGTACGGCGTGACCGGCAAGGAGTGGCCGGGCGCCAAGCGCGAGGTCGCCCCCGACGCCTCGAACCCCTTCTTCGAGCGGGACCTGGCCAAATGCATCCTTTGCGGCCGCTGCGTCCGGATGTGTCAGGAGGTCCAGGCCACCGGAGCCATCGATTTCGTCGGCCGCGGTTTCTCCGTGAAGGTCACGACGCCCTACGACGTGCCGCTCGAGGAGTCCGAGTGCGTTTTCTGCGGGAACTGCGTCGGGGTCTGCCCTGTGGGGGCCCTTACACCCAAACTGGGGATGAGACAGGGCCGCGGCGCCGAACTGACGACGGTTTCGACGACATGCCCCTACTGCGGTGTAGGCTGCCGGCTCGACCTCAAGGTGAAGAACGGGCGCATCGTTCGCGTCGACGGCGGCGACGGGGCGGCCAACCACGGCCTTCTCTGCGTGAAGGGCCGCTTCGGCTGGGACTTCGTCCACCACCCGGACCGGCTCACCACCCCGCTCGTCCGCGATGCGGCCGGGCGCCTTGTCCCGGCCGGCTGGGACGAGGCCCTGGACCTCGTGGCCGGTCGTTTCAAGGACATTGTCGCCAGGCACGGCCCGGGCGCCGTGGCCGGTCTGGCGTCGGCCAAGTGCACCAACGAGGAGAACTATCTCGTCCAGAAGATAATGCGCGCGGGCCTCGGGACGAACAACGTCGACCACTGCGCCCGCCTCTGCCACGCTTCCACCGTGGCCGGGCTGGCCGCCTCCTTCGGCAGCGGGGCCATGACCAACTCCATCGACGAGATTGCGGGCGCCGACGTCGTCTTCGTCATCGGTTCCAACACGACCGAGGCTCACCCCGTCATCGGCCTCAAAATCAAGGAGGCCAAACGGCGCGGCGCCAAACTCATCGTGGCCGACCCACGTCGTATAGAGCTAGCCCGCCTGGCCGACATCCACCTCCAACACCTGCCCGGCTCCGACGTCGCTTTGCTCAACGGCCTGATGAACGTCATCCTGGCCGAGGGTCTGGCGGACATGACCTTCGTCACCGAGCGCTGCGAGAACTTCGAAGCCTTCCGGGACGTGGTCACGAAGTACCGGCCGGAGGTCGTCGAGGCCGTAACCGGGGTGCCGGCGGCCAGGCTACGCGAGGCGGCCCTCACTTACGCCCGGGCCGACAAGGCCTCCATCGTCTATTCCATGGGTATCACCCAGCACACGACCGGGGTCGACAACGTCCAGTCCATCGCCAACCTGGCCATGCTCACGGGCAACGTCGGGCGCGAGTCGGTCGGAGTGAACCCGCTCCGCGGGCAGAACAACGTCCAGGGCGCCTGCGACATGGGGGCCCTGCCCAACGTGCTGCCCGGCTACCAGCCGGTCACCGACCCCCAGGTGCGGGCCAAGTTCGAGAAGGCCTGGGGTCGCCCGGTTCCGGCCGAGCCGGGGTTGACGGTGACGGAAATCCTGGCCGCCGCCGGAGAAGGCCGCATCAAGGGCCTCTATATCCTGGGCGAGAACCCCATGCTCTCCGACCCGGACCTCCACCACGTCGAGCAGGCCCTTCGCAGCACCGAGTTCCTGGTGGTCCAGGACATCTTCCTCACCGAGACGGCGGCCCTGGCTCACGTGGTCCTGCCCGGCGTGTCCTTCGCCGAGAAGGAAGGTACCTTCACGAACACCGAGCGGCGCGTGCAGCGGGTGCGGCGGGCCGTGCCGCCGGTTGCGGGGAGCCGGCCCGACTGGCTCATCCTGGTGGACCTGGCCCGTCGGCTGGGTCTGAAGGCCGATTACGCGGGGCCGGCGGACATCCTGGACGAGGTCGCCTCCCTCACGCCGTCCTACGGCGGCATTTCCTTCCGTCGCCTGGACGCCCGACCCGGCGACGCGACGGCTGCAGCCGCCGGAGTGGTCCCGGCCCCACACGGGCTGCAGTGGCCCTGTCCGACGCCCGACCACCCGGGGACTAAGTTCCTGCACAAAGACAAGTTCACCCGAGGCAAGGGCCTTTTCGCGGCCGTCGATTACCTCGACCCGGCCGAGCTGCCTGACGAGGAGTACCCGTTGGTGCTCACGACCGGGCGCGTCCTCTACCACTTCCACACCTCGACCATGACCCGCCGGGCGGCCGGGCTGGCGGCCATTTTCCCCGAGGGTTACGTCGAGATTAACCCCAAGACCGCAGCGGAAGCCGGATTGGCCGACGGCGACCCGGTCCGGGTCGTCTCGCGGCGCGGGGCCATCATCATCCGGACGGCCGTGACGGAGGGCATTACTCCGGGCGTGGTCTTCATCCCCTTCCATTTCCGGGAGGCGGCGGCCAACATCCTGACCAACCCGGCCGTGGACCCCAAGGCCAAAATACCCGAGTACAAGGTCTGCGCGGTGCGTCTGGAGCGCCTCGGGGCCCGTGAGGCCGCGGCTTTTGCGGCGGCCGCGAGTCCGGATGTTGTCTCGAACGTGGGTGCAGCGAAAGGAGGCGACGCCCGATGACCGGAGCGCTGGATGCTTCTTGCGCCGGCCACCCGGGGAGCGGTGCGGCCGTCCCCGGCCCGGCCGGTCCGACCACCCGAAAATGGGGCGGTCCGATAGGCCAGGCGGAGCGCGCCGGGCGACCTTTGACCGAAGCGGAGCGCGCCCTGGAAGCCAGGGTGAGTGACATCATCTCCCGCGGCCCCGCCGGCCCGGGGGCTCTTATCCCTCTGCTCCAGATGGTGCAGCAGGAGGTCGGCTACCTCCCAAGGGCGGCCTTCCGGCTCCTGTCGGCTCGGCTGGGGGTCCCGGAGAGCCGCATCTACGGCGTGGCCACCTTCTACGCTCAGTTCCACCTCAAACCGCGCGGCAAATACGTCGTCCGCGTCTGCCAGGGCACGGCCTGCCACGTCCGCGGCGGCAGGCAAATTCTCGAGGCCGTTCAGGAGAAGCTGGGTATCGAGCCCGGTGACACGACGGCCGACCTCGTCTTCACACTCGAGCGCGTGGCTTGCCTCGGCGCCTGCGGTCTGGCGCCGACCATGATTATCAACGACGAGACCTACGGCCGGCTGACCCCGGCCAAAGCGCAGAAGATACTGGACGACCTCGCCGCGAAGGCGCGCAACGCGGCGGATTAGGGCAGGGCAGGAGACGACCCTGGAGGAGCGAGGACCGAGGCCGGGGCCGGAGCCGGGGCCGGAGTCTGGAGATGAGTGGCCCGGCCACGTCGAACTCCGGATCGATAAAGTGACCGGCGGCGGCCGCGAGACAACGGCCGACGCCGTGGCGGTAGAGCATTATCTCACCGTGAGGGTGGCCCGGGAGACCGGAGACGCCGCCGGCGAGGCGGCCGGTCCAGTGACGGTGGCCACCCTGGCCTGTACGCCCGAGCACCTCGAGGAGCTGACCGTTGGTTTTCTGGTGGGTCAGGGCCTGCTGCCCGCCGGCCTGGACCGGCGGGCCGGCGTGTCGGCCCGCCGCGAGGCTGGCCTTGACGCCCTCGGTTATCGGTTCGAGCTGAGCTCGGACCGGCGTGTCGCTACCTTGACCCTGAACGGGCCGGTCGCTTCCGCCGGCGGCGCTCCAGGAGGCGACGTTCCGGCCGGGGGAGCCGGTTCCGGCGTCAGCCGCTTCGTCGCCTCGGGCTGCGGCCAGGCCGTCGTCTTCAATCAGACCCGTCTTCTCATGGAGCTGCCCAGGCTGACCTGGGCCGGTCACGTCCCGGTCGCCTCGCTTCTGTCTCTGACGGCGGCGCTGCAGGACGCGCCCATTTTCAGGCTCACCGGAGGAACGCACTCGGCTCTGGCCGGGGAGGTTGCGGGGGACGGCTGGCCAGCCGGGGCGGTCGTCGTCCGCCGGGAGGACATCGGCCGCCACAATGCGGTCGATAAGGTCGTCGGTCACCTCTGGCTGGCCGGAAAGCTGCCCGCGCAGGCGCCCGGGGAAGGCGGGGCCTCCGGCGACAGGCCGCTCGTGCTGGCGACCAGCGGGCGCATTTCCTCGGACATCGTGCTCAAGGCCGCCCGGGCGGGTTTCCCCGTCGTCGTTTCCCACGGCGCTCCCACGGTCATGGCTGTCGAGATTGGCCGCGAGCTAGGCCTGACCGTTGCCGGCTTTGCCCGGGGGAGAAGACTCAATCTCTACAGCCATCCCGAACGGGTGACGGTTATCCCCTGACTGCGGTCTATGCTCGTTTCATCGAGTTTCGAGCGTCAACTCCCCTAGGACGAGGCCTCCGGCTTCGACGCGTACCGCTACCGGAGCCCCGGGCGTGACCCATCCAAGGTCTTTCAGCGAGACGTTGGCCACGTACTGCTCTTCCGCGAGATCTATCCGCAGGCTTCCCGGACCCTCACCCACGTCGAAGACGGCGCGACGCGTCCCGGAACCGTCGAGCGGGTCAAAGACGACCAGCCTTACCCCCTGGTCCACCCCGAAGTTCCCTTCGTCATCTCTGAGGGTGAACTTGACCGGAACGGTCTGGCCGACCCGCCAGGGGTTGTTCCTGGACAGGCTGACGGGCGGCAGCCACTCGAGGTCGAGAGCCACCGTGAACGGCCACGAGGACTGGCTCTCCTGGCCGAGGACATCCGCCACCGCTACCTCCACTGTGTGGTACCCCTGGCTCAAATCCGAAGTCAGCACCGTGCCGAAGGTGCCACTCTCGGAGAGCGAGACATCTAGGGGAAGGCCGTCGACGTAGACCTTGAGGCTCCCCGCGTCAACGCCAGCCGAAGGATACGGGTCTACGACCGTGCCCGCGACGCGAGGGCGGAGGTTTCGGACAGGGCCGCCCGGCTCGGGGGTGACACTGGCGACATAGGGCGGCACGACGTCGGCCACGGTTTCGAGGTCCACCGTACCGTGGTTGACGATGCGGTCGAAGACCTTGGCTAGGGTTCGGGCCCCCTCGGTGAGGTCTGTCTCGTTCGTGGGGCCGTTCTCATCGAAGGCGGCCGCGGCCGCCGGGGATGCCAGCTCAGAGAGCCGGGTTGCGACGAACTGGGCAAATGCGTCCTCGTCGGGGACGGCCGCCGTGAACTCATAGACCCCCGGTTCGGAGGTTTCTAGGTAGTCCAGGTCGAGCAGGCCCAGGTTCGCGGCTTCCCCGGCCAGGACCTGGAAGAGCTCCGCAACGCTTTCAGGCGTCACCGGCCCGGGAGGCGCAGGTACGGTCGAAGGAGCCGGCGGAGGAGGTAGGGAGGGGTCGTAGAGTTCCTCGACCCCGGCAATGTCGGGCATGCCCTTGGCCGACGGAGCGGCCAGCCATTGGGCGCAGAGGCTGCAGCTCTTGTCCAGCATCGGCTGGACTGACTCTCCGAACCGCTTCAAACCCTCCAACCCGGCCAAGGTAATCGCGTGGCGAGTCCGGCGCAAGAGCGCATTCTCGACCTGCAACCACCCCGGGAAGAAGATGTAGGCTCTGAGGCCCAGGGCTGCATCGAAGACAGGGCGCGTCTCCCATCTTTCGCGGAAGGCGGGCCAACGCTCGGCGCCCTCTGCCGTTGTCGCGTAGTCAGCCAGGGCGTGGCTGATCACCAGGCCCCGCAGCTCGTCGGGGTCAATTCTCAGCCTGAGCGGGGCCTCAGGCAGGTAACCCTTGACGCAGGCGATGTAGGCGTCGACTTCGAACTCGGCTGCAGCGTGAAGGGTGTTCCCGGTCGAGCCCGAGGGGTCCTCGTCGATGACCAGAGGAAGCCAGGAGTGGGCCACCCAGTCCCCCGCGATGTGGCAGCCCCAGCCGTCCGCGATGTCGCGTGCCTTTTGCTGGACTACCGGGTCAGGGTCAGGCGACAGTTCCAGCTTGTGCTGCCAGAGGCGGGCGAAGTTGACCGAGTCCTCGTACGGTACGCCGGTGAGTGGATCGACGCCCCGTTTGGGTTCAGGGCTGTGTAGGTGGTCGGCCAATTGCTCATTGAGCATGCCCAGGTCAGGGTAGGCCCCTGCCCACTCGAAATACTCTGTCCTGAATTCGTCAGCGACCTTCGAGCATATCCACTGGTGCGTCAGGGATCCCCAAGCCAGAGCCTGCCCGCAGGGCCAGTTGAGCAGAACCGCAACGGTCACGAACACGCCCCATCTCTGTCTCCTGGTCATGGTCCTAGTTCCTCCTGTTCCATCAGACTCCACCCCTGCGGCGGGTACCTGAGCCTCAACTGCATGCTCTCCACGGTGCTATCCGAGTACAGGGTGTAGGCCGTGTCGAGATAGGCTCGGATGGTGACGAGCTCGACGGGTACGTCGCTCTCGAGGTAGAACCAGTGCCCTGACAATCCCTCCGGTGAGACCCCATGGCTGAGGTCGAATCTCTCCTCAAGGGGGTTGTCCCAGAAGAGCCACCGCTTGGGGCGTTCGGGTATTCTGACGGTCACGAGCGCGGTGATGCACCTGTCGAGCGTGACGGTCTCTTGGGTCATTCGGTAGAAGAGCCCCCGCTCGTTGCAGACTAGGGTGAGGGCCTGCTTTCGCCGCTGGAGGTCTCGGGTCACCAGAGGTATCTCACAACCGTCCAGAGTCGGCGCCGGGACGAGGACTACGGCGTGCTTTGGCGGGGATTCGAAAGTGACGTAGACGTCGTAGCTGACATAGACCCTGCTCCACTCGATAGGCAGGCTGCGGAAAGGCTCGGGCGTGAAGGCCATGATCATGAGGTGTGTCGGCTCGAGACTCAGCAGGTAGCCAACGCCAGCAACAATGATGGCCCAGGTCAGCAGCCTACGCCAGCGGAAACGACGCAGCCCGGCCATTCGGCCCACCTCCTCGCCGCGCTCGTTGGCCGCTGTCCCGGCCGACCGCCCGCTACCACGTAACGCTGAACTCGACCAGACCGAAGCTGTAAAAGGTCGGGTGAGCCGGGTCCACGGCCGTGATGGTGAACACGTACCTCCCGGGCGGCGCGAGGACCACGGTGAAGGGCATCGAGTATTCGCTGGAGGCAACCAAGACCCCGGGCCACGTCAGCGTGTGCTCTCCCGGCATCAGGGACAGGCTTCCAGTGTACACTGCGTGACCGTTCGTATCGGCCACCTTCCAGGCCACGTCGCATGGCTGGAGCGCCGCGACCGAGAAGTAGGCATCCTTCCCTGGCCCTAGCTCCGTGGCGCAGTAGGTGTCGGGATAGGCCGTGATCGTGGCCAATTCAGCGTGGAAGGCCACGGCCTTACTCCAGGCCGACCACTGGTTCCTGTCGGTAAGGACTTTCACCCGCGCGAAGTGTTCGCCGCAAGAGGGCAAGTCCAGGACATGGCTCCCGGCCGTCGATTCGACGGACTGGTCGGCCACGAGGTGCTCGAAATCCGCGTCACTAGCTATCTGGATCCGGTAGCCGACCTGCGTCGAACCGTCAGGCGCGGTGAACGTCCAGGAGACCGTGACACGCAGAGGGGCCACCCGGGAGTCCTCGGCCGGTCCGGTTATAACCGGAGCCGGCGGGTACAGACCGCCAAGACCGATAGTGTACGGATGATGGGCGCATGAGGCCGTAATCCCGTAGCCGTAGGACCGGGGCGAGACCGTAATGATGTAGCGGGTGGTGACCGGGGCGACGAACGGGCCGCTCCTCAGGTCCCGGGCATACCAGTACGATCCCGACCGCCAGGAGATAGTCACGGCGCCCAGGAGATGGGAATCCGGGATTGAGGGCACAATGGTCTTCCCTGCCTCGAGGTCCAGCCAGTAGTAGTCCGTGTCACCATTCGACTGGATGTAGGCCAGTATTGTCTCCGAATCGCTAGGCCAGGCGGCCGGGCAGGCGAAGCTGTTCGGCTCGTAAGGATCGGGATTGGAGGTGACGATGTACCCTGTGACGGCGTAGTCGTTGGTCATCGCGGGGCCGTAGTTGGTCACGGAGAAAGGATAGGTGCCGCTAGGCGCGGCGTAGCCCCCCGAGATTGTGGGGCCGCTAAGCCACATCGATATCCGCTGCGGGCTGTATATCTGGCGGAGGACCAGGTTCGGAAACCCCTCGAATTCGACTTCTATCGGATAGCCGGTCGGCGGCACGGTGAGGCTGAAGTAGTCAGTATCGTAATCGTTCTGGAAGCACCCTGTGACCGGCGGACCACCGGCTACGAACCGGCGCGGATTGGACAGGCTATCGGGCTCGCCAGGGTCGTAGCCCGCAAGCAGTGTGACCTGACTGGTGCCTCCGCCGCCATCGGGGAGCTCGGGCACCGGTTCCGGCGCGTCAGCCGGCAAGCCGGCCGCGGCGGACGGGTCTGGTGCCGGGACGGCGACCCGATGCTCCCGTGCGGGACCGCTGGAGAACGGCGAAACCGTCTCGGTGCCGTCAGCCGAGCACCATCGCACCATCCCCTCGGCGGTTGTCGGTTCGTCCGTGCTCCAGGCCAGCATCGCCAGGTCCGCCTCCCTGGCGCACTCCGCGCTCAGTTCCCGTGTTGCAGGGGCTGCGGTTGCTTCCCGGGCGTCCACCGGCGGCCCTGGAGCCTCAGCTGTTGCCGAACCGGGCTGGACAAGGCTGCCGGCATTAGACAACACAGGACGACAATCGCAAGCGTGCCTCTCCTCCTCACCGACACCACCGCCTCTCCACCGACATCCTTCGCTCCCTAGGTGCCATATCCTGCCTGTCTCTCGCTTCCTGCCCAGCCCTCGCCCAGGCTACTGCTCCCATGGGACCGCCGCGCCCGCTTGCTGCCGTGGCCGCAATCGTCCCTCCGGCCTACCGGAAGGACGACCCACGCAGGCGGCGAAAGTTGACTCTGCTATCTTGATTGCCAGGGATTTCATGCCAGCCATGCAGCCTGCCTTTAAGGGGTCGTGAGGAGGAGATAGTCTTGCCGAGCAAGAGAGATTGCAGCACCAGGACCGCCCGCGATGCCGTCATCGTCAGCGGGAAGCGCACGGCCTTCGGTGCCTTCGGCGGCGCCCTGCGGGACATCCCGGCGGTCGACCTCGGGGCCCGGGCCATCCGGGCGGCGGTCGACGCGGCCGGCCTTAAGGGTCCCGAAATCGATTACGTCTTCGTCGGGCAAGTCGTTCAGGCCGGATGCGGCCAGGTGCCGGGGCGGCAGGCCTGCCTCAAGGCCGGGCTGCCGGTCGAGGTTCCCTGCGACACCATCAACAAGGTCTGCGCCTCCAGCCTGAGGGCGGCCAACCTGGCCGACGGCCTCATCCGCCTCGGCGAAGCCGACATCGTCGTCGCGGCGGGCATGGAGAGCATGAGCCAGGGGCCCTACCTGGTCCACGGCGCCCGCTGGGGCCTGCGGATGAACAACACCAAGTTCATCGACGGGACGGTCAACGACGGGCTGTGGTGCCCGGTCGGGAACGTCCACATGGGCAGCTACGGCGACCGGATGGCCAAAGAGTTCGGCGTATCGCGCGAGGACCAGGACCGCTGGGCCTACCGCAGCCACCAGCGCGCCCTTGCCGCCTACAACGAAGGGCGGATGGCCGACCAGGTCTTCCCGGTCGAGGTCCCCCAGAAGAAGGGGCCGGCCGTGGTCTTCGACCGCGACGAGTCCATCCGGCCGGACACTTCGCTGGAGAAGCTGGCCGCCCTGAAACCGGTCTTCAGCCCCGACGGCACGGTCACGGCCGGGAACGCGCCACCCCTGAACGACGGGGCGTCCGCCGTGGTCGTCATGGCCCGGGAGAAGGCCGAAAAGCTCGGACTGGAGCCCCTGGCCACCATCATCTCGCAGGGCTGGGTCTCCCAGGAGGCCCCCTACCTCGCCACGGTTCCCTATCTCTCCATCAAGATGGCCGCCGAACGCGCGGGACTTGACCTCAAGGACCTCGAACTCGTCGAAATCAACGAGGCTTTCGCCGTCGTCACCCTGGTTTCCATGCGCCTGGGCGGCTGGCCCGAGGACATCGTCAATGTCAACGGCGGGGCGGTAGCCATCGGCCACCCCATCGGGGCCAGCGGCGCCCGTATTCTGATGACTCTCGTCTACGAGATGCGGCGGCGCGGCCTGCGTTACGGCGCCTGCGGCATCTGCTCGGGCGGCGGCCAGGGCGAGGCGACCGTGCTGCGCGTGGACGGCTGACCGGCCGAGCCCGGGTGGCACAGCCGCCGGCGGGGCTTACCCTCAAAGCTTAGCAAGGGTGGGGTCGCGGCTTGGCCGCGGCCCCCTATTGTCTGGCCGCGGCCTTCGCGACGCGCCCGTGTGCGGAAGCGGTCCGAGCCGGACACCCTCCGCGCCTCTCGGCTGTTTGAACCCCAAGCGCCGCTCGGTCGTTAATGGGGTGGTTGGCCACCGGACCAATCAGGGGGACCAATCGGAGGGAGCGACAGAGTCAAGGTGCGGGAACCCGTGGAGAACAAGGAAGCGACCCTGGTAGCGCTGGCCCGGGCCGGCGACCGCCAGGCGCTCGAGGCTTTGGTTGAGCGGTACTACGCCGCTCTCCGGGCCGTCCTCGTCCGCTACGGGGGCGTCCGCCAGGACGAAGTGGAGGATGTGGTCCAGGAGACATTCCTGCGGGCCCTCGCCGCTCTGGACCGCTATCAGGACAGGGGTCACTTTAGGACCTGGCTCTACCGCATCGCTGTCAACCTGGCACGCGACAAGCGGAAGCGCGAGGGGCGGGTCGTGACCGGCGTAGACGTATCTGCCCTGGCGGACGTCCCCGATTTCGGCTCCGACCCGGCCCTGACGACCCTGGGGCGGCTCGAACGCGAGGCGCTCGCCGCCGCTCTCAACCGCCTGCCGGAGAGCCAGCGGGAGGCCCTCGTTCTCAGGTTTTATGCCGAGCTGCCGCTCGAGGACGTCGCCCGGGTGGTCGGCTGTCCGGAAGGCACCGTGAAGTCGCGGATCCACTACGCCCTCCGGAAGCTCCGCGGTCTCCTTGCCGTTGAGTACCGGAGCGCCGGGAGCGCCGTGGAAGGTGCGGCTTCTGGGCACGCCTTGGGACGTGCGGCCCGCGAGCGCGAGGAGGGTGGCTCATATGGACGCTGACTGCGGGTTTCCGGCATGCCCCGGCACCGGCGGGGGAGCCCCGCCGGGTCGGGAGCCCTGTCGGGCGGCAATCGACCTGATACCTCTGGTAGCGGCGGGGCTTGCAAGCCGCTTTGAGACAGAACGGGTCCACCGGCACGTTCTGGAGTGCCCGTCCTGCGCGGCGCGCTTGGACGAAGCCACCCGCCTGGTCGCCGCTATCATGCAGGACGCGTCGGAACTCGCCTGCCCGGCTCCCGGAGCCGCGGCGAGCGCTGCGGCACGCCTCGCAGAGCGGATGCGCCGCAACTTCGCGGCTGCGGCGAGGCGCCGCCGGCGGAAGCGCCTGGCGCTGGGCCTGGTCCCGGTTGTCCTCACCTACCTTTCGGCCTTGGCCACACTGGTCGTCCGGGCGTCCGGGAAACCCGTCTGGGTCCTGGCAGCAGGCCTTTTCTATCTGGCCAGTTCCCTGGTTGTGGCTCCGGTGCTCCTAACGATGTCCCGCCCGACGGCGGGTAATGAGGAGTGAGCATGATGCCGGAAACCCAGATGACGGAAGTCGGCAAGGGCCGGGCGGCGGCCATCTCCCCCGCGTGTACCGGCATCCATCGGTGGCTGGGCTATGCGGCGGCGCTAACGGCCGTCCTCCTCGCGCTGAGTGTCGGCCTTGTATGGTACACGGGAGCGCTGGACTCGTCAGCAAACCGGAACACCGTCGAGAGCCTGGGTAAGATCCACGCTATTGTCAGCGAGGAGGGCCTCACCGGGGCCTCAGTTCCCGGTCTACAGGCCGTGGCCGCGGAGCTTGCCGCCCAGCCGGAATGGGTGGCGGTCGTCGTGAGTGACCCGACCGGACGCGTGATCGCCGCGGTACCGGAGACGGCCGTCGGTGCCCAGCTGCCCTGCCGCCGGTACTGGTCTGACGCCCAGGAGCGGCCCGTTCTTGAACTCTGGACCTACGGTCAGCCGTCGAGGACCGCTCGCCTCCTCGGTGTCACGGGTGGCCCTGAGGACGTCCGCGTCCTGTCCCGGCACTTCTACCCGGAGGATGGCCAGACCCCGGTCGCCTACATCTGGGCTATCGTGGAGGAACCCAGGTTCTTGGGGGTCACCGCCACCCGGTGGGTCGGGATCCTCATCCCGGTGAGCCTTATCCTCTTCGTCCTGGGTACCCTCAGCCTTGCGCTTTGGGTCTTCGCCGACGCGCGCGGGCACGCGATGGGTGCGCCCTGGGCTTGGGGGACCCTCACCCTGGTCACGAACGCCGTCGGTTGGGCCACCTACCTTGTCGTCCGGGGCCTGCAGCGGCCACGGTGCCCGAACTGCGGCGGCGTTCTGCGCCCGGCCTTCCGGGTCTGCCCGCACTGCGGGCTCCAGCTCCGGCGGGCCTGCCCGTCCTGCGGTCAGGGCGTCGAACCCGGCTGGAACTTCTGCCCCCACTGTTCCGCGGCTCTGAACTAGCCGAGCCGTTCCCAGCCGGGGCCGGAGGCCCCGAACCGCCTCCGGCCCGGGCACCCGCTTCGATTCCTCCCCACCCGCCTAGGGTGGGGGCTGTCCACGCGGCTCGCAGGGCTCCAAAGCCACGTAAACCGGCCTGGAAGGAAACGCACCGCCCGCTCCAGAATGTGGGCTCCACGGGGCTCGGGTCCCACGTTAGTTCGGTTCCGACGGTCACGAAGGGCTCCAAGGTCTGGAGGAGGAGAGAAGTTGGCGGCAGAGCGTGTAATGGTCGTCGGCGCGGGCCAGATGGGTTCGGGTATCGCCCAGGTGGCGGCGCAGGCCGGGTGCGCCGTGTGGCTTCGCGACATTTCGCAGGAGCTCGTGGACAAGGGTATCGCCGGTATCCGGAAGTTCCTGGAGCGGGGGGTCGAGAAGGGCAAGGTCGCCCCGGAGGAGAAGGACGCGGTCCTGGGTCGGATTAAGGGGACGCTCGGCCCTGACCCGGCGGCGGAGTGCGACATTGTCATTGAGGCGGTCGTCGAGAACCTCGACGTCAAGAACAAGGTTTTCGCCGAGCTCGACAGGGTCTGCCCGCCCGCGACCATCTTCGCTTCGAACACTTCGTCCCTGCCCATCACCCAGATGGCCGCGGCCACGGGCCGCCCCGACCGCTTCATCGGCATGCACTTCATGAACCCGGTGCCGCTCATGAAGCTGGTGGAGATTATCCGCGGCCTGGCCACCAGCGACGCCACCTACGCGGCCGTCCGCGAGCTCGCCCTCGCCATGGGCAAGGAACCGGTCACCGTTCAGGACTCACCCGGCTTCGTCTCGAACCGCATCCTCATCCCGATGCTCAACGAGGCGGTCTTCTGTCTGCAGGAAGGCCTGGCTACGGCCGAGGACATCGACAAGGTGATGCGCCTGGGGATGAACCACCCTATGGGCCCACTCGCCCTGGCCGACCTCATCGGACTCGATACGGTCCTTTACATCGCCGACGTCCTCTACCGCGAGTTCGGCGACCCGAAGTACCGGGCCTGTCCGCTCCTCCGGAAGATGGTGCGGGCCGGGTACCTGGGTAAGAAGACCGGCCGCGGGTTCTACCGTTACTAGCCCCCGCCGGCCCATTCCCGACCGGTCGGCGCGGACCGGTCGGCTTTCACCGGCCGGCCCGCCCATGCGACCGACCGTGCGGGCCGCGGCGGGCGCCGGAGGGACGGCCCCGGGACGGTCCCGGGACGGTTCCGGGGTTGCGCCGCCGCCGGGGGCGGTGCGGGTAACGGGGGTTGAATCCGGACAAGAGAGCTGGTGTTACCGACGTGGTGAAGGGCTACGCGGGGAAGGTCCTCCGGGTCGACCTGGACCGGCGGACCACGCAGGCGGAGATACCGGACGAGGGCTTTTACCGCAAGTATCTCGGCGGGAGCGCTCTCGGCCTTTCTTACCTTCTTCGCGAGTGTCCGAAGGGTATAGACCCTTTCGCCCCCGAGAACGTGCTCGTCCTGGCGGTCGGCCCGTTGGCCGGGTCGCCGGTGGCGGGCGGGTCGCGCCTGGCGGTCACGGCCAAGTCGCCGCTCACGGGCCTGGCCGGCGCGTCAGAGGTCGGCGGCTACTTCGCGGCCGAGCTCAAGGCGGCCGGCTGGGACGCCGTCGTCGTGACCGGCCGGGCCGACCGGCCGGTCGTGCTGGTTATCCGGGACGACAAGGTCGACATCCGCGACGCCGGGGACGACCTTTGGGGCCTCGGGACGTTGGAGACGGAAGAGGCCCTGCGCCGGGGGTTGGGGGACCCCGGAGTGGAGGTCCTGGCCATCGGCCCTGCCGGGGAGAGGCTTTCGCGCCTCGCCTGCATTATTCACCGCGGGTCACGGGCGGCCGGCCGGAACGGGCTCGGGGCCGTCATGGGCTCGAAGAACCTGAAGGCCGTCGCCGTGCGGGGCACCGGCCGGCCGGAGTTCGCCGACCCCGCCGCTATGAGGGACCTCGCGGCGAAAGGCGCGGCCGGGCTCAAGACCAATCCCGTGATGGCCGAACTCTCCCGGCACGGCACGGCCGGGGACCTTTTGTCCATCAACGCCGCCGGGGCTCTGCCCACGCGCAACTACAGCCAAGGTTTCTTCCCCGGTGCCGAGAAGATTACCGGCGCCACGACGACGGCCACGGTCCTGAAGGAGCGCGAGACCTGCTTCGGCTGTCCCGTGCGCTGTAAGCGGGTCGTGGAAATCAAGGACGGCCCCTATCCGGTCGACCCCCGCTACGGCGGGGCCGAGTACGAAACGGCCGCCGCACTCGGCTCCTATTGCGGGGTGGACGACCTGGCCGCCGTCCAGCACGGAAACCAGCTTTGTAACCATTACGGCCTGGACACCATCTCGACCGGAGCGACGGTGGCCTTCGCCATGGAGTGTTTCGAGCGTGGGCTGCTTCGTCCGGGCCCGGCGGGGGACCGCGGCGCCCGCCCGAACGGCGTTCCCGGTACCGGCGGCCTTGAACTCCGCTTCGGCCGGGCCGACGCCATGGTGGAGACAATCCATCGCCTGGGCCGGCGCGAGGGCCTGGGGGACCTTCTGGCCGAAGGCTCGGCTAGGGCGGCCCGGGTCATCGGTGAAGAGAGCCGGGCCTTCCTTACCACGGTCAAGGGTCAGGAGCTTCCGGCCCACATGCCCGTTTACAAGAAGTCCCTGGCCGTCGTCTACGCGGTCAACCCCTTCGGGGCGGACCACCAGTCGAGTGAGCACGACCCCATCTACGAGGCCGGGTCGGTCTTCGCCGCACGGCTGGGGCAACTCGGGCTCCACGAAGCGCCCGCCCCCGGGTCGTTCGGCCCCGAGAAGGTCCGCTTCGCCGTGCTCACCCAGCGCTATTACTCCCTGCTCGACAGCGTGCCGGTATGCCAGTTCTGTTTCGGTCTGTGGTCGTTGTTCGACCCGAACGACCTCGCCCGAGCGGTGGCGGCCGCCACCGGCTGGGACACCAACCTTTTTGAACTGATGCAGGTGGGGGAGCGGCGGGTGACCATGATGCGGGCCTTTAACGCGCGCGAGGGGGCCACCCGGGAACAGGACGTCCTGCCCGACAGACTCTTCCGACCGCTCGAAGGCGAAGGCCCCCTGGCCGGGGCGGCGCTCGACCGCGACGAATGGCGCCGAATGCTCGACCTCTACTACCGGATGTGGGGCTGGGACCCCGCCACCGGGAACCCGACCCGGGCCAACTACGACGCCCTGGCCCTGGACCTCGGCCCGGATTTTCCGCGGTGAGTGAGGGTCGGGCCCAAGTTTACCACATTGCGGAAAGTTGCCGCGGGCAGGCGCAGTAAGGGCTGGGTGGAGGAAGGGAAAGCGCCGGTCTGTCCCGAATTGGCCCCGCCAATAAAGCCGGAGAACGGCGTTCCGTGCTACGGAACAATGGCGGCCTGGCGCAAAGCCGTGCCGACCACTGTCGTATCCCACGAGGCCGGCTCCGGTGGGCGGGGGTGGCCCAGGCGATACCCGAGAAGGCCGAAAAGGCGCAGACGGTCCGTTACCCGGTTCAGGCGGTCGAGCGGGCTCTGGCCATAATTCAGCTCCTGGCGGACAGCCCCGGCCTCCGGCCGATGGGGGTCACCGAAGTGGCCGGCCGCCTTGGAGTGTCCAAGAGCACGGCCCACCGTCTCCTCACTACCCTGGCCGGCTTCAATTTCGTCACCCGTGTCGAGCCGGCCGGGAAATACCGCCTCGGCTGGGCCCTGTACCAGGTGGCTCATCGGCTTCCGCACGCGGTCGGCGTACACACGGTGGCTCAGCCCCTAATACGGGAGACGGCGATGCGGCTTGGGGAGACGGTGAACCTGGCCGTCAGATACGAATCGCGGCTGGTCTTCATCGAATCGTGCAGCGCCGCCAGCGGACTCAAGGTGGAAACCCCCCGAGGTTTACCGCAGCCCCTTCATAACTCCGCGGCAGGTAAAGCACTTCTTCTGGACCTTGACGAGAAAGCCGTCAGGGAATTGTGCGGCGCTCGACTGGAGGCCTCCACCGGCAATACGCTGACGACCGCCGAGGCTCTCGGGGCGGACCTCATCCTTAGTCGCCGGCGCGGTTACACCCTGGACGACGAGGAGGCCGCCGAGGGGGTGCGTTGTGTCGGAGCCCCGGTCCGGAACCACGAGGGACGCATCGTGGCCTCGGTCAGCGTCACCGGCCCGAGCCAACGGCTGGCGGGAGCGAAGCTGGAAGAGGCGGCGGCCTGCGTGCGGGCGCTGGCTTTGGACATCTCGCGCGGTATCGGCTTTCTGGGCGATACCACTATCTAAACCCCGGTAAGCCGGCTTCACCGGTCGGTCCGCTCCCGCAGGCCGCCGCGGGCGGGCCGCCCCGGTCAGTTTTTCCAGGTCCTCGCGGACCTGAGGGTCAGCAAACCGGTGCCGACAGGAAATCGGTCAGGACCGAAAGGAAACGTTCGGGCTGCTCGGTGAGGAAACCGTGGGCCGCTCCCTCGAAGAGCTCCAGGCGGGCCCCGGGAATGAGCCGGGCGAGGATACGTCCGTTTTCCACCGGCACCAGCGGATCGGCCGTACCGTGCATGACCAGTGTGGGGCAGCGGATTTCGCCCAGACGCGGTCCCGCCTCGAACCGGCTGATAGCCAGGAGCTGCCGCTGGTAGCCTTCCGCGCTGATGGGATGCTCGCCGAGCCGGGCCAGAATCTCCGGAAGGCGGCTGGAGTTGGCCGCCACCCAGGCCGGGCTGAAAAGGACGCGGACAAGGCTTTGGGCGACCTCCGCGACCGACAGATTGGACCGGTCGCGCATGAGGTCGGCCATCGCCTCGGGCGTCGGCGGGATGCCCGAGCTCTGACCGGGGGTCGTACAGGCCAGGACCAGCCGGTCCACCTTGTCCGGATAGCCCAGAGCCAGCTCCTGAGCGATCATTCCGCCCATGGACGCGCCGACGACGTGGGCGCGGTCCATGCCGACGTGGTCCATCAGAGCGACGGTATCGTCGGCCATGTCGCGGATGGTGTAAGGCGCCGCGGCCGGCGAGCTGCGCCCGGCGTCACGGTTGTCGAAGGCCAAGACGCGGAAATGGCGCGCCAGGGCGTCTATGGTCCCGGGTCCCCACCAATCCGCATTGGCCCCGAGCCCCATAATCATCACCAACGGCCGGCCCCGGCCCGCCGTCTCGTAGTAAAACCTCAACCCGCGCAGCTCGGCGAAAGCCATGCCCGTGTCCCCCTCTTCACCGGCCGCTCCAGCCGGCCGGCTCACCCGACTATTCCGACCATTCCCGACACCTAGCCCTTTCGCCGCCGGGGCGATGGGTCCTGCTCCCACCCGTCCCTCTGTCCCACGGTCTATCGGCTTTGCAACTCCGATTCGCCTCTTCCCACCGTGCCGGTTCCTGGCTCCGCCCGGCGGTCACAAGCGGTCCGGCCGGATTCCTCGGCCGGGGCGGTCGCGGCTTCTTGGCTACTCGCGGGAAAGGGAGTATCGTATAGGGACCGGGCCTTCGAGCCCGGGGCGTGAGGTCGGCCGGAGGTCTAGACGGCCGAAAAGGGGTGAGCCTGTGGAGGAAGTGCCTTTCGACGAGCGGTTCCTATCCGACCCCATCGAGAGCGGGCTGGAACTCATCTTGAGGGGTCTGGAGTATCTGACGGACAATCCCAACCCGCGTCGGCGCAAGCACGCCATCCTGGACCTTTGCTCCGGAGTCGAGACCCTCATCCGGGAGCGGCTCCGCCAGGAGCACTGGTCGCTCGTCTTTGAGGACCCGGCCGGGGCCTCCAAGCAGGCTTACGATGACGGGACCTTCCGGGCGGTGCGCCTGGAGGACGCTCTGGACCGCCTGCAGGGGGTCTGCGGGCTGGACGTTCCACCCAAGTGGCGCTGGGGCCTGGAGAGCCTGGCCCGGCGCCGCAGTCGGCTCGAGGGCCGCGGTCTGGTCGAGTCCACCCCCGTTCTCATGGCCATCGCCGTGGCCGTGGTCACCCCGTTCGTCGACTCGGTGCCCCCGGGTCGCCTGAACGGCTCGCTCGCCGCGCTCCTCGACGGTATCCGTAACCGCCTGGCCACGCTCGAGGGGCGCATCAACGACGCTGCCCGCCGCATCGCCGAGAAGCGGCCCAACGAGGTGCTCTTGGCCTGCCCGAACTGCCGGGAGGAAGGGACCCTGGTCGTGGAGGACGGCCCGCAGTGCCTCTACTGCGGCTACTCCGGTCCCCCCGAGGATGTCGCGGCCGAGTACGCCCGCGACCTCTTCCCGGGCGAGGAGCGTGCTCCCTACCGCTGCCCCGTTTGTGAACGGAACACCCTGCTCGACGTGGGTGCCTCCGACGAGGACCCGTGGTACAAGTGCTTCGCCTGCGGGCGGTCCTGGGGCGTCGACGACCTGGCCTTCTGCTCCTGGTGCGGGCAACCCTTCGAACCGCCGGAGGACGACCCCGACGAGGACCTCTGCCGGAAGTGCCGGGGCGAGGAGGGTGAAGGCTAGCCCCACGGCGGTCCCGCTCCCGCCTACCGGACGACAATGACGCCTTCCGAGGCCAGGACCTGGACGCACTCGCTTTCCTCGGCCGGGGTCATCCAGACCGAGCGGCTATAGGAGGCGGTCCGACCAAGCCCGTGCGCCTTGGCCAGCCAAAGCGGGTTGTAGGGTAGCACGGCCGCCTCCTTGAGTGCGAGTTCCTTAAGTATCCGGGCTATCGCCGCGAGGTTCTCGGCCGTCGCCGTCACCCCCGGGACGAGTGGGATGCGTACCAAAAGCCGCGGTCGGGGAGCGCGCCGGGCCGCCAGGCGGCGGAGGTTCTCCAGGATGAGCCGGTTGTCCCGGCCGGTCCAGCGGGCGTGCTCGTTCGGGTCGGCCAGCTTGAGGTCGAAGTACACGGTATCGAGATGCGGGAGGATGCGGCGGCTGAAGACGTCCCAGGCGAAGTAGCCGCACGTCTCAAGCAACACGTCCAGCCCGCGGGCCTTCAGGGCCCGGACCAACCGCTCCGTATACCGCGGGTAGAGTGTCGGTTCGCCTCCGGAGAGAGTCACCCCCCCGCCGGAGTTGCGGTAGAAGGGTTGGTCCAGGGCGGCCAGCTCCGCCAGCTTCTCCGGCTCGTAATAGGACCCGACCAGGCGGACGCCGCGGCCGGGGCAGACGTCGACGCACCGGCCGCACGCCCGGCAGCGGGCGGGGTCGCGTACGGCCCGGACCGGGGTACGCGGCCCCGCCCCCCGAGTCATCGCTCCGGTGGGACAAGCCTGAACGCAGGCGCCGCAGCCGAGACACTCGTTGTCGACGCGCATAATCTCGGGCCCGGGGTCCTGGGTCTCCGGATTGTGGCACCAGGCGCAGCGCAAGGGACAGCCCTTAAAGAAGACCGTCGTTCGGATACCCGGACCGTCGTCGAGGCTGTTGCGCTTGAGCTCGGCGACGAGAGGCCGCCGCCGCTCGGCTGCGGCCTCCGCCCGCCGGTCCTGTATCATCTTGGCTTCCGCCGTCCCTGCCGTCCCCGCCGCCGTCGCGGTCGTCACCGCCGTCCCGTCTGCCGTCCCGTCTTCCCGGGGGGTGTTCTAGGCCCGGTACTCGGTGCGCCTGATGATCTCGAGCTGCATGTCGCGGTTAAGTTCTACAAAGTAGGCGTTGTAGCCTGAAATGCGGACCAATAGCCACTTATAGGCCTCTGGGTGGGCCATGGCCTCGCGCAACGTAGCCGTCGAGACCACGTTGAGCTGCATCTGCATCCCGCCGAGGTCGAAGTAAGTCCTGGCGTAGGCGGTGAACTGCTCGACGGTCTCGGCGTGGCTGTCGCGCGGACCCGGGACGAGCTTGACGTTGAAGGCCACGTTGTTCGGCATCTTCAGCGGGTCGAGGGCCGCGACGGTCCGGATGCTTGGCAGGAGCTGGTCGGTGACCCCAGGAGCCGGGGTGATGCCGGGGGTGAACGGCAGACCTTTGCGCCGTCCGCTGGGAAGCGCCCCGGAGAGGACGCCGAAGGCGACATGGTTGGACATGCTCCAGAACCCGGTCGTATAGCGCCCGCCGCGGTAGTTCGTGTGGGATTGGTAGACCCCGTAGATGAAATCGATGAGTTCCTGGGCCAGGGCCAGCGGTTCGGGCTCGTCCTGCCCGAATTTGGGGACCTTGGTGGTGATGGTGGCGTGGAGCGGCTCGTAGCCGACAAAATCCGCCCGCAAAGCGGCCAGGAGAGTCGGCCAGTCCACGGCCCGCTTCTCGTAGACCAGGTGCTTTATGGCCGTCAGGCTATCGACGACGTCCGTCAGGGCCACCAGCGCCGCTCCCGAGGAGTTATAGCGGGCGCCGCCCCGCGTGACGTCTGCCCCTTTCTCCAGCGGGCCGTCCATCACCGCTGAGAGAAGGGGCGTGGGGTGCAGGTACTGGTGGGCCCGGCCGAGCATGTCGTTGTACGCGATGGACAACTCGATAAGGTTACGGAGTTGGGTCTTGTAGGCTTGCTTGAAGCTGTCGAAAGTCGGGAAAGTCCCGGGTACGGCCGGGTCGCCCGTGGAGGGGCCGACCCGCTCGCCGGTCAGGGGGTGGATGCCGTCGGCCAGGGCCATCTCCAAGGGAGCCACCAGATTCAGCAGCATGCAGTTCGTGTGACCGAAATGACGCCCCGCGCTGGTGGGTTCGACGCACCCGGTGGCCGCCCAATCGCGGGCGTGCTCGGGGGCCAGCCCTTGCCCCACGAGGGCGGCGACCACGGCGCGGTCGTTGTGGAGCGAGGGTGTGGCCGCGGTGATGAGGTTGACCTCCAGAAGGCGGCGCAGGTACTCGAGGGAGTTCACTCCCGGGTAAAAGCGGGCGTTCACGTTGGGGTCGCGCAGTCCGAGCAGTTCGGTGACCTTCAGGATGATATAGGTCATGTCTGTGACGGCCGTCTCACCGGCGGCGTCGACCCCGCCGACGGTGAGGGCCTGGTCCGAGGAGCTCCCGGCGAAAAGAAGGTTCCCGATGTTGGGGACCAGGGGCAGATGGTCGGCGCACTTCAAGAAGAAGCAGCCGACCAGTTCGATAGCCCTCTCCGTCACCCGCCGGACGGCCTCGGCCCGCTCGGAGGAACCGTCCTCCGGCCCCAGCCGGGCCAGGGCCCGCTCGACGTCGGCGGCGAAGTAGGGCTGGAGGACCTGGTCGAGGCGGCCGAGCGAGAGACCAGCGTTGGAGTTCTCCATGTGCAGGGCTACCCAGAGGGTCCAGATGGCCTGGACGGCCTCATGGAGGGTTTCGGCCGGCCCGGCCGGCACCTTGCGACAGATGCGGGCGAGTTCGGCAAGCTCGGCCCGCCGGTCCGGGCTGGCCGCCTCCGCCGCCAACCGCTCGGCCTCGCTGGCCAGGTGCGCGGCGTACTCCATGACCCCTTCCAGAGCCAGCCGCACGGCCCGGTAGAAATGGGCCGACTCCGCGGCCGCCTGCTCTTCGCGGACCCGGGCCTCGCGGGCGATGTCGGCCAGCCCCCGCCGGAGCACGCCGGCGAAGTCCGGGATAGTGTGCGACAGCGCGGCCGTCTTCCACATGAAGTAAAAGACCCAGCGCTCGTCCAGACGCTGGCAGAGCGGGTCGCCGTTCTCGCGGCGGCACCATTCCCGCACGTTGCGGTTGGACCAGAAGGGAAAGACCTTCCGGTTTAAGACTTCGACCGTCTCCGGTGCGATGCCGTAGGGGTTAAGCCGCCTGGTCGGCACCGTGAGCAACTCCGACCAGATGGTGGTCCCGTGGAATTCCGGATAGATGACCACGCCGACCTCCTTCGTCGTGGTCGTCCCGGCCAGGAGGTCGCCCTCGCGGATGATAGGTCGCTTGGCGGCCAGCACCCAGCGAAGGGCCTCCGCCTGGCGGAGGGCTGGGTCCCGCGGCCGGCCCGAGAGGTCGGTCTCGAAACCGTGGGTAAGGAAGTAGTCGGTGAGGAGCGAGGGTCGCTCGGGGCAGATTTCGGCCCTGACGTCGAAGAGCCTCCGGCGGGCCGCCTGCAGGCGCGGGAAGTCGGCCAGGGAGTAGGAGCCGAGGTAGGAGTCGGTCAGGAAACGGACCTTGTCCGTCGGCGGACACGAAAGGCGGGCCTGACGCATCGGCTCCCGGGTGGCCCAGGGGTCGGGGGGCGGGCTCTCACCGGGTCGTCGCGGGGAGCCGGGAGACCGGGCGGCGCCGGCCGGCCGGGTCGGTCGGGCGGTGGTCAGGGCCCGGGCCAGGTGACCGAACCGTCCGAGGTAGGCCAGGTTGCCGTCGACGGTAATTTCCCCCCGGAGCATGGCGACGAGTTGGTCGGGGGGATTGCTGAGGGCGAAGAACCCGCGCATCACGTCCCCGTCGCGGAAGGTGACGGTCACGTCGGGCGCCTCGGCCTCGGCCTCGGCCTCGGCCGGTTGCGGTCGGGGCTCGGTCCGCGGCTGCGGGTTCCCCTTCATCTCCCGCTGCGGTGCGGAATCTCGGGGCCGAGGCTCCCGCCTGACCGTCAGGCGGCCGTTGTCGAAGCTCGCCCGGACGGCCAGGCGGCCGTCGCGGGTGCGGAAAAGGAAGGTGGCTCGGAAATACCGCTTGACCCCGCCGGGCTCCTCGTCGATGAGGTTCGAGCGGTAGCGGCGGCTGAGCCGGAGAGCCAGGGACATGAGACCCAGGGCCAGACGGGCCTGGGCTACCGTCCAGAGACCTTTGAATCGCACGTAAAGTCGCACGCCGGGTGCCTCCCCGTCGGGGGCTCATCCCGCCGGCCCCCGGCCTGAGCCGGGTCCCGGGTAAACCCGGTCCTGGCACCACCCTATGCCGGTCCGGGTTCCCTGAACACCGTTAATAGAATGAATCTTCGGCCGGTTCCGGCAAACTCCTTCGCTCCTGGTCCGTCGATGCCAAAAGGAGCCCGGGAGGCACCCGGAGCGGCTCGGGCTCACGCGGAGGAGTGCGGGGCGAAACGGGCGGTTATTCGGCCGAGAGCTGTCTCAGGAGCTGCTCCATTACGGCGGCGTAGGCCGCTTCGTCCTCCAGACCCAGTTCGGCCAGCACGCCGGAGCGGGCCAGGGAAATCACTCCGTGCGCTCCCGCCAGAAGGGTCAGGGCGGCTCGGGCGGGGTCAAGGTCTTGCTTGAACTCGCCCTTGAGGACACCCGCCCGGATGACGTCCTCGGCCAGGTGGAAGTTGGCCACGGCCACGGTCTTCTCGTCGAAGGCCGTCGCTTCCATGTCCGTCCCCACGTAATCGAGGTACTTCGGGACAGGCAGCGTGAACATGAGGTCATAGCAGGTGGGATGACTCCGACTGAACTCGTAGAGCCGGTAGGCCATGTGCCGGAGACCGGCGGCCGGGTGCTCCGGGTCGAGACCGTCCAGAAAGGACCTGTGGAGCATCTCGAAGCCGCTCCGCAGCACGTCGAGGTAGAGTGCGTCCTTGTTCCGGTAGTAGTTGTAGATAGCCGCCGGTGAGAAGCCCGCGCGAGCCGCCACCTTGCGCATGGAGACTTCGGCGTAGGTGTGGGAATTGAAAAGGTCGAGGGCCGCCTCGAGGATGCGTCGCTTGGTCCGCTCCACCTCTTCGCGGCTTCGGCGCGGCCTGGCCGTGGGCGACAGCTCCCTCCCGGAGCCTCCGATTGGGCTGGACCACACTCAGTGGGTCAGGCTCCATTGTACCACACGACAACGGCCCCGGCTCACCGGGGTGCCGGGCGGTCCGAAACGTCCGAAGCGGAGGATTGTGGCGCCGGACTGTGGAAACGGCAGGTACGGATGCGGCCCGCCTCGGTCCGGCGCGACCCGGCGGACGGGGGAATCTCAGGGGGGAGCCGTATGGAAAGCCGCCTGGCCAAGGAACTCGGCCTCCGCTACCAGCCCCTTGCCGTCATCTTCACCGACGAGAAGCCCGAGGGGGCCGTCGGGCCGAGGGAGGGGGCCCGCGGGTGCGTCATGGCTTACGTGGCCGAGGCCGCCCGAGGCCGCACCGTGGTCTTCGAGCGCAGGACCGTGACGTGCACCGTCGTCATCGGTGTCACCGACAAAGGGTGGGTTGAGTGTCCGGAGGGCGATAGGTAAAACCCAGGGAGGGAGCCGACGTGGATAACCTCTTCATCGACCTCGGAACGGGAAGGACGACGACGGAACGCCTCGGGGAAAGCGACCTCGTCCGCGGCGGGAGGTACGCCACGGCGGCCATCGTCCAAAGACTGGTGCCGCCCTCGGCCGACCCCCTGGGCCCGCGGAACGTTGTCGTTCTGGCCGGCGGCCCGTTGGCCGGGGTCGGACTGACGAGCACCGGGCGGCTCTCGGTGGGCGGGAAGAGCCCGCTCACGGGCGGTATCAAGGAAGCGAACGCCGGCGGCACGGCTGGTGACAGCCTAGCCCGCCTGGGGTGGCGGACCGTGGTGCTGACCGGGCGGCGTCCGCCGGGCGAGCGGGTCCTGGTGGTCGTCGACGAGTCCGGGGCGCACCTTCGGCCGTGCCCCGAGCTGGCCGGTTTGGGTAACTTCGCCCTGGCCGAACGACTGCGGGCCGAATACGGGTCCGAGTACACCCTGGTCGCTGTCGGGCCGGCCGGTGAGGCGGGGCTGGCGGCCGCCGGCGCGGCGGTCACCGACATCGACTTCCGCCCGTCTCGCTTCGCCGCCCGCGGCGGACTGGGGGCGGTCCTCGGGACCAAGGGCGTGAAGGGCGTCCTCATCAAAAGGAACGGCCGCCGCCGGCCCCCCGGCGCGGACAGTCCGGCCTTCCGGGAGGCCCGCCGCGCCTTCAACGAGACGGTGCGGGTGAGCGGGCGGAGCCGGGCTCTCGCGGAGTACGGCACGGCGAGCACGCTGGCGGTGGTGGACCATCTGGGCGGTCTACCCACCCGCAATTTCAGCCGGGGTCGGTTCGAGGGGGCGGACCGCATCAACGGCGACGCCCTGCACGAGCTTATCCAGGCCCGCGGCGGGGACGGGGAGTGCAGCCACGCCTGTATGGCCGGCTGCGTCATCCGCTGCAGCAACGTCGTCCCCGGACCCGACGGCCGCGAGACCGTCTCGCCTCTGGAGTACGAGACCCTGGCCCTGATGGGCTCCAACCTCGGCCTCGACGACCTGGACGTCATCGCCCGGCTCAACCGGCTGGCCAACGACCTCGGCCTGGACACCATCGAGGTCGGGGCCACCCTGGGCGTGCTGGCCGAGGCCGGGCTCGCCCGGTTCGGTGACGGCGCCCGCTTCGAGGAGCTCCTGGGCGAGGCGGCCCGGGGAACCGTTCTCGGACGCCTGGTCGGCAGCGGCTGCGCCACGGCCGGGCGCCTGCTCGGCGTCCGGCGCGTCCCGGCGGCGAAGGGCCAGGCCTTCGGCGCCTACGACCCGCGGGCTGTTAAGGGGACCGGGGTGACCTTCGCCACCTCGCCCATGGGTGCGGACCACACGGCCGGGTTGACCGTATTCGCCGACGTGGACCATTCCTCAAAGGAAGGTCAGGCCGAGCTGTCGCTGCGGATGCAGGTGGCGCGGGCGGCCTACGACGGACTCGGACTCTGTGCTTTCCTCCAGTCGGCGGTGGGGTCCAGGCCCCAACTCGTTACCGAGCTCCTGAGCCTGCTCTGGGGGGTGGAACTTTCCCCGGAGTACCTTGAGGCGCTGGGCCGGGAGATTCTGCGGGTCGAGACGAACTATAACCGCGCGGCCGGGCTCGGGCCGGAGCAAGACCGTCTTCCGGAGTTCATCCAAGACGAACCTTTGCCGCCGTTCGACTGGCGCTGGGACATCTCCGTCGCCGAGCTGCGGGCCGTGGCGGAGGAGCTGGCGGGGACCGGCGAGGCGGCTCGGAACCCTCGGAGCCGCCCGTGAACCGGCCTGACTGGCTCACGGTCCGGGCCTCCGCGGCGGAATCGACGCCCGGGGTCAACGGTGACGTCCACGGTGAGGTCCACGCCGAGGTCAGCCGGAGGACCGGCGGCGAGGCCGGCGGGGCTGTCGGCGGGGCTGTCGGCGGGGCCGCCGGCGGGTTCGGCGGCGAGGTCGGCGGTCTTGTCCGGGAACTCCGGCTCCGCACCGTCTGCGAGGAGGCTATCTGTCCCAACATCTGGGACTGCTACAGCCGCCGGACGGCGACGTTCCTTGTCCTCGGCGACCGCTGCACCCGCGCCTGCCGTTTCTGCGCCGTCCGTCACGGTCGCCCGCTCCCGCCGGACCCCGCTGAGCCGGCCCGGCTGGTTGAGGCGGCGCGCCGGTTGGGCCTTCGGCACGTGGTCATCACTTCGGTCACCCGGGACGACCTTCCGGACGGAGGCGCCGGCCACTTCGCGGCGTGCGTGGCCGCGCTCAAGGCGACCTTGCCCGGGGTCACGGTGGAAGTGCTCACGCCCGATTTCAGGGGCTGGCCGGTGGCGGTCGTCGCCCGGTCGGGCCCCGATGTCTTCGCTCACAACATCGAGACCGTCCCGCGCCTTTACCCCAGGGTCCGACCGGGAGCCGACTACTCCCGGTCGCTGGAGCTGCTCCGGCAGGCCGCCGGCGCCGGCCTGGTGACCAAGTCCGGCCTCATGGTGGGTCTCGGTGAGACGATGGAAGAGATTGAAGCGGTCCTGGCCGACCTGCGCCGCGCCGGCTGCTTACTCCTGACCGTCGGCCAGTATCTCGCACCGACCGCCGGGCACCTCCCGGTCGAGCGCTATCTGACGCCGGGCGAGTTCGAGAGTCTGCGCCGGCGGGCGCTGGCCCTGGGGTTCGCCGGAGTGGCGGCCGGACCCCTGGTCCGCAGCTCCTACCGGGCCGCCGAGCTGCTGGCCGGGGCCCGGAAGGCCCGGAACGCGGCCGCCCACCTTCCACTTTACGCCTGGCCGACCCTGGGAAGGACCTGCCTGGTTCGTGACCTGGGGCGCGTCCCCTACCCCGATTTCGCCGACCGGCAGCGGCGGGCCGCAGCCGCCCGCCGGGTCGGGCAGGCCCCGGACACTCTGTTTTTCGCCGAGCACGACCCGGTCCTGACCTTCGGTCGCGACGGCGGAGAGGACCAGGTGCTGGTGCCTCCCGAGGTCCTTAGCGAGAAAGGCATCTCCCTCATCCCGGCCGACCGCGGCGGCAGTGTCACCTACCACGGTCCCGGACAGCTCATGATTTACCCCGTCATCGGGCTCGAACGGGTGGGCGGGGACGTCCACCTTCACGTGCGCCGTCTGGAGGAGGCCGTCATCCGGACCCTGGGTGAGTGGGGTGTCCAGGCCGGGCGCCGTCCGGGTTACCCCGGGGTCTGGGTGGGCGGGACCGTGGCCGGCGGCATCTCTGGGGCTCCGGGGGCTTGCGAGGCCCCCGCGTCGGTTGGAGCGGCCAAAATCGCCGCCATCGGCATCGGCGTGACCGGAGGTGTCGCCTTCCATGGGGTGGCCCTCAACCTCGACCCCGATTTAGAGGCCTTCCGCCTCATCAACCCCTGCGGCCTCCGCGACGGGGCGGTGACTTCGGTCCGGGCCGTGCTGCAGGGCCGGGCGGGGCCGGGCGGCGGCGCGCCCACCCGCCGAGAAGCGATGGAGGCCTTCTGCCGTCACTTCTCCGAGCTCTACGGGTTGGAGCTCGCGTGGGACTGACGGACGCGCCGGTCGCCCGTGATAGGGGCCGGGCCCTTCGGCCGGCCCTACTTCCGCCCGCTGAGCCACTCCTTTATCTCTTCCTTGGTCGCCACTCGGCCGGCCGCCACGACCTCTTCGTCGATGACCAGGGCCGGGGTGGTCATTACGTCATAATCGACGAACCGGTTGATGTCCGTCACTTTGGTGACGGCGGCTTCCAGTCCGAGCTCGGCCAGAGCCTCCCTGGCGTTTGCCTCGAGCGCCCGGCACTTCGGGCAACCCGTACCCAGAATCTTAATCTCCATCACGCTACGCTCCCTTCCGCGTTTCCTCGTTACTCCTATCATCTATCAAGTACTCGCCCTATCGTCCACGCCGAACGGTCCCCGTCACTCCATAGCGGTCAGGCGACCAGCGCTCCGAAGATGAGCCCGCTTATGGTGGCCATCACCACGACCAGGCTCACGTAGGCCACGGTCTTCTTGGTGCCCATTACGCTCCCGAGGACGAGCATACTTGGCAGGCTCAGGGCCGGGCCGGCCAGAAGAAGAGCCAGGGCCGGGCCCTGGCCCATTCCCGCCCCGATGAGCCCCTGCAGGATGGGAATCTCGGTGAGGGTGGCGAAATACATGAACGCGCCTACGACCGACGCCGTAAGGTTCGCCCAGACCGAGTTGCCGCCGACGAGGCGATAGATGTACGCCGACGGGATGAGCCCGGCGTCCGTCCCCGGCCGGCCCATCAGCAGGCCCGCCACCAGCACTCCCGCGAAGAGCAGCGGCAGAATCTGCTTGGCGAAGGTCCAGGTCGCCGAGAGCCACGACGTGCGTTCCGGGGCCTTGAACCACCTCGTGAGGATGTAGGCCAGGGCCAGGAGGAGGCCGATAACCAGGTACCACTTCACGGCGAAGACGGCGTTCCAGAATCCGACCGGTTGCGAGGGCTTACCCCAGGCGGCGAAGATGAGGATGAAGACCAGCACCGCGAAGTACAGCAGATTCTGCAGGCCGGTGCGCCCGGCGGATTCCTCGGCCTGGCCGGCCACCGGCCGCGCCGTGGCACGGCGGCTCTCCTCCCCGCGGAAGAGCGCGGCCATGATGAGACCGATGACCACCGAGAAGAGGACCGCGCCCACCGCCCGGGCCAGGCCCAGCTTCCAGCCGAGGACGCGGGCGGTCAGGATGATGGCCAAAGCGTTGATGGCCGGGCCGGAGTAAAGGAAGGCCACCGCCGGCCCGAGGCCCGCGCCGCGCCGGTAGATGCCGGAGAACAAAGGCAGGACCGTGCAGGAGCAAACGGCCAGGATCGTGCCGGAGACGGAGGCCACGGCGTAGGCCAGGACTTTGTTCGCCCCCGCGCCGAGGTACTTTATAACCGAACCCTCGGAGATAAAGTTGGCGATAGCTCCGGCGATGAAGAGGGCCGGCACGAGACAGAAGAGCACGTGCTGCCGCGCGTAATCCTGCAACATGTAAAAGGCCTCTAGGATGGCCCCGGACACCCGCGGCGTCCCAAACGGGATAAGATAGGCCGCGAGAAAGACCAGGACGATGAGCGTGAACTTCTGCCACTCCTTCATGACTTCTCCTCCCGGACCCAGTTTGGGCTGGTCTTTGTCTTACCCCGGCAAAGACCCATTATATCCATATGCCCACGTGGGAATATGAGCATGCTAAGCGTAAACCTCGGATTGGACCTTGTCAAGCCCATGTGTCATCCGTGTGGCATCGCAGTTCACTTTTGAAAGGGCATTATGTCGCCGACCTTGTCCAGGCAGGGGGCTCGATGCCTGATTTTCGGGGCGATAGTCTCCAGGACGAACTTCAGGGCTAGTTCCGGGTCTCTGTCCAGACAGACCTCCTCCAGGCGAAGCAGCTCACGCTGGTCCAGCACCACCAGAGCTTTTTCCGGCTGCAGCTCCACGGCGTCACTACCTCCCGCCGGCTCGGCTTAGGGCCCGACTTTAGACCAGGGCCGCGATTTCGGTGAGAGCCCGGGCCAGATAATCCAGGTCTTGTTCGGTGTTGAAGACGCCCACGCTCGCCCGGACCGTTCCGGTCTCGACCGTACCTATAGTCCGGTGGGCCGAGGGTGCGCAATGCAACCCGGCCCGCACCATAATGCCGTAAGCTTCGTCGAGAGCGTAGGCGACCTGCTCGGGACCGAGACCGGCCAGATTGAAGGAGATAACGCCGACCTGCTCGTTCGGGTCGGCCGGGCCGTAGATTCTGAGCCCCGGCACTCGGGCCAGAACCTCGAGGGCGTGGGCGATCAGGGTCTTCTCGTGCTCGCGGATATCATCGACCCCGCGCTCCAGAACGTACCGCACCCCGGCACCGAGTCCGGCCAGGCCCGGCACGTTGAGGGTGCCGGCCTCGTATCTGTCCGGGAGAGTCTCGGGCATATCCTCAAGCAGCGACTCACGACCCGTACCTCCCCATTTCAAGGGGCGCAGGCGGACGCCGGGGCCGATGTAGAGGCCGCCCGTCCCCGGTGGCCCCAGGAGCCCCTTGTGACCCGGGAAGGCCAGAAGGTCGATTCCCGTCCGGGTGACGTGGATGGGGAAGACTCCCGCTGTCTGGGCTGCGTCGACCAGGACCAAAGCACCGTGCGCCCGCGCCAGCTCGGCGACCCGGTCCACGGGTAGCAGCGTCCCGGTCACGTTAGAGGCCTGGACCAGGGCGACGAGGCGGGTGTTCGGCCGGAAGGCCTGCTCGACTCTCTCCGGCGGGAGCCTCCCGTCGGGCAGACTCGGGACGGCCGTGACGTCGGCAACGCCTTCGGCCTGGAGCGCCTTGAGGCAACGCCAGACGGCGTTGTGCTCCATCGAGCTCGTGACTACGTGGTCCCCGGGACGAAGCAGGCCACGGAGGGCCAGATTGATGGCCTCCGTGGCCCCGCTGGTCAGAATCACTCGGGAAGGTTCATCCGCGCCGAGTAACTCGGCCAGGAGCTTTCTCGTCTCCAGCACGAGTTCTTCGGCCGCAACGGCCCGGGAATATTGGCCCCGGCCGGCGCTGGTCCCGTTCTCCCGCATGAAGCGGTCAACCGCCCGGTAGACCTCCTCGGGCTTCGGGAAAGAAGTGGCCGCATTATCAAGATAAACCGGTGCCACAGATGATGCATCCCCCCGAATGAAGACCCGCGTTCGAGGCCTAAGGTTCCCCCGGCTCCTCCGGGAGCGTAACCGCGCTCAGGAGAGACCTGGCCTCGGCCTGACGGCGGTCGCGGGTGAAAGCCAGGCCCGCGGCGAGTAGGTCGGCCGCGCCGGGGGCGAGCTGATATACGACGCGGCTGCCGTCACGACGTCGGGAAATGAGCCCCTGCGTGTGAAGGATGGCCAGGTGTTTGGAAACCGTCGGCTGCCGCAAACCGAGGGTTCCCACTATTTCACAAACGCAGCGCTCATTTTCGTTCAAGAACTCCAGGAGCGCCAGCCGAAGCGGATGAGCTAAAGCCTTGAAAACGTCTGCTGTCAGGGCATGGATGCGGCTGGGCACGTCGCATCCCCCTTTCTGATTTCCCCCCCGGCCTCTACGGAGTCGAGCCGACTTCAGCCGCCTCGAAGGGGGCCGAAAGCTCATTGACGGCTGAGACTATGGCGGCGGTGGCTTTTTCGAGGTCTTCCCGGGGTATGAGATCCAACGGGTCTTTCAGGTCGAGGTGCGCCCGGAAGGAGACCTTGGTGATTTGGCAATCGTCCGCCAAGGTTATCGACCGAGCTACGGGCAAGCCCGCCGCAGTGGCGATTTTGCTCGCGCATTGCGTCGGGCAACCGTCTACGGTGACGATGGCCCGGGCTTTCTTCAGCCTACCCATGACCGACGGCGTTTCAGAGGGGACTCCCGCGAGACAGGCGATACCCGCCTTCCTCAGCCCCACTCGCTTGACAGCCTCCATGGCCGCCAGGCCGGTGAGATAGCCGGTATTCGACATGCCGCCGAAGCAGACCAGCAGAAAGACCTGGTGGTCCGGTTCCGGCGTAGGACCGGGCGACTCGGGGGCGTTCATCATCGCTGATTGACCTCCCTGGACGGTGAAGAGGTCGGAGGAAAGATTCGGCCGGACAAAGTCGAGGCCAAACGTGGGCCTCATCACCGTATGACTATATCCCACAAATAGTATCCCTTCGGATGGCTTGCCTGTCAAGAGACCGGTCACGACGGGGAGATGTTCCGTTGACGAGCGGCGGGTTTCGGCCGGTGACATCGTCTGTCCCCGACTCGGCCTGCATCGGTGCCCCCACCTGCCGCGCGAGGGCCGCTCGGGTCAGGTCTTGGCGTTCACCAGGACCAGCCCGTTATCCTCGACGAGCTTGCGCAGGTCGGCCATGATACGTTCGAGATTATGGTCGCCGTCCTGTGTTGGTGTCACCTCAAACGTCATGTACGAAGGTGTACCTTCGAGCGATCCCTTGACGGTAGGCACCGAGAGCGTGAGGTATGCTCTTCCCTGGGCCCGGGGGAAGGCGCGGTCGCTGGTCATTCCGGCTCTGGTCTTCGTCGCCGTTGCGGTTGTTGTGGCCGTCAGATTGGGCACTCAGTCCAATAGGCCGGCTTATTCAGTGTCCGAGCAGATTGCTCTCGCCTTGGGCTCCAATAAACCGACTCTATTCGTTTTCACCTATGCCGGAGATTGCTGCGAGACCACGAAGAAGTTCTTTGACGACTATAACCAACAAGTCGCGGCTGCCGTAAGCCGGTGCGGCACCGCCCTCAACGTGGTCTGGCTGGACACAGCCGTCAGCGACGAGGCAAGCATAAAGGCTATCGAGGACTTGGCTTACCGTTACGGAGTTCTTTACGTACCGAGCGTCCTACTTATCGGGGCGAGAGGGGAGAGTTTACTGGTTAAGGCTGGCCCGGTGGTTTCGGAAGACCTGGGCGGAGCGCTTAAGGAGGCTTTGGGAGGTGACTAGGGCGTGGGGTGGGTGAACGCCGTTAACGGGTCGCTGGCCTCGCACGGCCTGGTTTTTGTAGGCGGGTTGGTGAGCGGTTTCAGCCCCTGCGTTCTGCCGACGGTGGCCCTGGTCATCGCTTACGTGGGCGGCTACGGCCGCGGACGGCTTAGGGCTCTCTGGTTGTCGCTTGGATTCGTATCGGGTTTTTCCTTGACGCTTGCGGCGGCCGGTTACCTTGCCGCCCTGGTCGGCCGAGCGGCCGGTGCGGTAACGCTTATGACCTTCTTAGCATCCGGCCTCTGCCTAATCATGGGCCTTGCCCTTCTCGAAGTGTTACCGATTGAACTACCGGGAATTCAATTGCCGCGGGGGCGGTACCTCGACGGGTTTCTCGGGGCGTTTGTCTTGGGGTAAGCTACGCGGCCGCGCGAGCCACACCTTTCGTTGGGGCGTCGCTCCTATTCGCCTATGGTCTCGGACGAAGCGTTCCCCTTCTCGCGGCCGGAGTCTTGGCTGGAAGCGCGGCAGGCCTGACTGTCAGTGAAACCTGGTCGGGCCGGTTGAAATGGGCCAGCGGCGTTGTCCCGCGCATTCGGCCGTCTTGCGTAAGGGAGCGGGAGGTGTCCGGCGGCAGAGCGGGAGGATGTCCCGTGGCGGAACGGGGGGATTTCCGGTGTTAGAACGGGTCAGATGTGTTGAGTGCGGACTCCCGGCCAGGACCGGGGACGGCCGCGCTTGGTGCGCCCGCCTCAGGAACCAAGTGCAGTCGCCCGAGGCGGAAAGGGAGTGCGCTTTCTTCTTTCCTCTTACCTACGACGGTGACAAACCGCACTCGCCCGAAGAGCACCTTCGTCTCCAGGAAGACGAGACCCGACATCGCTCGATGCGGGGACCGATTTAAGGGCCAGTGCAAAAGAATTGAGTGGAGATGAGCCGGGGTGCCTAGCGGAGTGCAGCAATATCGGGTCGTCGTCGAACGGGAAGGAGCCGCCAGGGTGGTGGCCAAGACAAGAGGTCATACCCTCATCCTCAATGCCGAAAAAGGGAAGGGGGAGGCTGGTTTCCTCTGGAAATCGAGGCCGAGCGGCTGGACGACCCGCCCGGGTTGAGCGAGCTGAGGTACACTTTGACCCTGGTCAGTCCCGAACCTATCGAGAAGCTGCGTCAGCTCCACGAACTTTGCGTGAAGTGGGGGACCGTGACCAACACCCTCATGAGCGGGGTCCAACCCACGGGCACACTGAGGGTACAGAGACCGGAAAACTAAAATCAATAGGCTACTTGCCTATTTGCGTCTCCAGGCATATAATCCCGAGCCGGGAGGCGCCTTTGTGAGTCTTCACTCTGCGGTCTTCCGGGCCTTGTCGGACGCGACCCGCCTGCGCCTGCTGAAAGTAATCCTTTTGGGCGACCGTCCCGTCTGCGTCTGCGAACTTGCGGACGCCCTGGGACTACCTCAATACCAAGTCTCCAGGCACCTGGCCGTGCTGCGGCAAGCCGGTCTGGTCGTGGACAGCCGCATCGGGACCTGGGTCTACTACTCCGTTCCTCAGGACCCCCCCGCCTTTGTACGGGAACTCTACGGATTAATCGGGCGTCACGTAACCGGGACGCCTTTCGACGGGGATGGGGAGCGGTTGGAGGCGCGGTTGGCCCTCAGAGAGGACGGGCGCTGCGTCGTCGGACCCGGTCGAGCCGGGGTTGCCGCCCCGAAAAAGGAGGACGACTGCCGTTGTCGGAAGGAGAAAGATCACTCGTGAATGATGCCGCTTCGAGACCCCGCGTCGAAATCTACGACCCTCCTCTTTGCTGCCCGACCGGCCTTTGCGGTCCGACGGCGGACCCGGCTCTTCTAGATATCAACGATACCGTCGTTACCCTCAAGTCGCACGGTGTCAGCGTGGAAAGGTACTCCCTCAACTTTCAGCCCCAGGCGTTCCTGGCCGAACCTGAGGTCTATCGGCTGGTCCGGGAGCGCCGGCTCTCCGCCCTGCCCATCACCCTGGTCGACCGGCGGATTGTCAAGACCGGAGCCTACCCTTCTCTTGATGAGATTCGGCAGGCGCTGGCTATGTCCACCCAGTTCCTGTTCTTCTCCGGGAAAGGCGGAGTAGGGAAGACCACAATGGCCTGCGCCACCGCCGTCCACCTTGCCGATGCCGGCATGAGGACTCTCATCGTTACAACCGACCCGGCCTCCAACCTGGCCGACGCGTTCGACCAGGACATCGGACATAAGATAACCCCCATCACGGACGTTGCTGGGCTTTGGGCCATGGAGATAGACCCGGACAAGGCCACCTTCGAGTACAAAGAGAGAGCCCTGGCTCCTCTACGAGCTCTCTTTCCGGCTGAAGTAGTTCAGGTCGTCGAGGAACAGATGAACAGTCCGTGCACGGCGGAGGTCGCCGCTTTCGACCGGTTCACCGATTTCATCGATAATCCGTCGGCTGCGGGAGTACCGTTCGTCGTACCGTTCGACGCCGTCATCTTCGACACGGCTCCGACGGGACACACTCTGCGCCTTCTGGAATTACCCGCCGAGTGGAGCCACTCTATCGAGCAAGCCGTCCAGAGCGGAGGCCGGACATGTATCGGACCGGCCGCGGCTATCCAGGAGCAGAAGGCCAAGTACGACCGGGCTCTCAAGGTCCTGGTCAGTCTATCCCGGACCACGTTCACTTTTGTCCTCCATCCCGAGGCCTCCGCTATCCGGGAGACGTCTCGCTCAATAGCCGAACTTGAGAAGCTGGGCATTACGAATTTCAGGCTGATTGTCAACGGGGTCATTCCGCCCGAGGAGGCCTCTCACCCGTTCTTCGCGGAGAGGGCCGGAATGCAGCGGGAGCATATGGAGCAAATCCAAAGGCAGCTGCCCTACCCTTCCACGACGATGTTCCTCTGCGACACGGAAATAAAGGGGGCTTCCCGGCTACGCAAAGCCGCGGCCATGTTGTTCGAGGGCGAGAAGAACTACAATCTAGGGTCCTTCGCGGCGGGCACCGGTCAAGAAAACAACCGACAGGGGAGCAAGACTCCGTCCCCGGCCGATGAAGACCTGCTCGAGCCGAGAGCCGGGAAGGCCGAAGTCATCGAAAGAATAATCCCGAAGGGCGGACGGAGGACGCTCTTTTTCGCCGGTAAAGGCGGGGTGGGCAAGACCGTGCTCTCCTGCGTCACCGCGGTATGGCTGGCCCGCCGGGGGTACAGGACTTTGCTTCTTACGACCGACCCCGCTGAACACATCAGCGACGTTCTCGAGACGCCGGTGGGCGATTCCCCGGCTGAATACAATGGGATACCCGGCCTCTGGATTACCAAGATAGACGCGAAGGCTGCGGCCGAAGCCTACCGGGCCAGGATTCTGGAAGACGCCCGCCGCAAAGGGCGCTCGCCGGAGGCGATAGCCGCCATGGCCGAGGAGCTCGGAAGTCCCTGTACCGAGGAAATGGCGGCATTCGATAAGTTCATCGACTACGCCTCACAGGACGGCTGGGACGTGGTAGTCTTTGACACCGCCCCCACCGGCCACACGCTGCGCCTGCTTGAACTTCCGGTCGATTGGAGTCGACAGCTGGAAGTAAAGATATTCGCGTCGGTCGACACCGCGGCGGCGGATGATGTCGCCAAGCAGCGCTTCGGCCAGGTCATCGACATGATGAGGAACCCGGACAAGTGTACCTTCGTGTTTGTCATGTACCCGGAGAGCACCCCCATCGTCGAGGCCGAGCGCGCCGTGAAGGAACTCCGAACGGTCGGGATTGAGCCCGGACTAGTCGTGGCTAACCAGGTTTTGCCGGACGAGGTCTGCACCACCTCCTACGCGAAATCGCGCCGGGAGATGCAGTCCAAGCATCTCCGTGAAATCCAAAGCCGGTTCCCGGTACCCGTTCTCGTCGTGCCCCTGCTTCCGAGGGAAGTGGTGGGACGCGACCTCCTTGTGAGCCTGGGGGACCGTCTGTTCGGTAGACCCGCGGGCTGAGGTTTTCCACGAACTTATCCAGAGCCTATCCGCCTATCTGCGTGAAAGGGGTCCGGCTGGCTTATGGACAAAAGTGTGATAGTCCGGATATTCGGTGTCCCCGTCGCGTGTGCCTCCGGTGTCACGGAGGCCTGGCGCAATGTCGCCGACCAGGTGCGCGCCCGGCTCACGGCCCGGTTCGGGGGACGGGTGACGGTGGAGTATTACGATCTCTTCTCGCCTGAGATGGAAAAGTTCCCTGAAGTCCTGGCCCAGGTGAAGAGCGGGGCGGCAGTGCCTCTGGTGTACGTCGACGGGGAACTCTTGTCGTCCGGAGGCAAGATTTCGGTTCCGGCCATCGCCGCGCGCGTCAGCCGGGAGGAGGGACGACTTACCTGAGGTCAAGCGCGAGATGTTCCTGTGCGGCGGCAACTCCGCCAGAAGTCAGATGGCCGAGGGGCTGACCGGAGAGATGGCTTGACGGCTTAGATTTCGGATGCCGCCCGCATCGCCTCGGAGACCGCCTGCGTGATGCGCCTCGGTCGCAGGGCGTCGCCGATGACGTAATAGTCGAGGCCCGAGCCCTCCAGCTCCCGCACCAGGTCGTCGTTCGGGCTGGAGCCCACGGCGGACACGATGGTGTCGAACCCGGACAGGGTCTTCCCGCCCGCTTTCGTGTCGGGTCCATCTACGACGACCTCGTGCTCACTGATGGAGAGGACCCTGGCGCCGGTGATCACCTTCACACCGTACCGTTCGAGACGGTCAAGGAGAAGGGCTCCCACAAGCGGCCCCACGTCGGAGGCTATCTTCGGCAGCATCTCGATGATAGTCACCTTGTGTCCGTTCCGCGCGAGCATTTCCGCGGTTTCGCACCCGACGAGACCTCCCCCGAGCACGGCGACTTGGGTCCCCGGCCGCGCCTTACCCGTCAGGACATCCCAGGCGGCGACGACGTTTTCTCCCTCTGCTCCCGGAACATCCAGCCCCGCGGGCCGGGCACCGGTCGCCACAACCACGACGTCGGGCTTCTCGGCGCGGATACCCTCGAGGGTGGCCTGCCGGTCGACCACGACCTTCACCTTGAGACGGTCCATCTCCCGCGTCAGGAAGTTGCGGAACTCGGCTATCTCGCCTTTCTCGGGCGAGGCCGCCGCCAGCGCGAGCTGCCCGCCCAGAGCCGGGGAGCGCTCCCACAGGGTGACGTCATGACCGCGTAAGGCCGCCACTCGCGCCGCTTCCATCCCGGCCGGCCCCCCGCCCACTACCAGAACCTTGCGGGTCCGCGGGGCTTTGGTCAGAGGGAAATCCCTTTCGAAGCCGACCCGGGCGTTGACCGTGCAGGTTATCGGGTGGTCCTGGAAGAGTTCGTCGATGCAGCCCTGACAGCAAGCGATACAGCGTCGGACCTCGTCGAGCCGGCCCTGGCTCACCTTGGCCGGCGTGTCGGGGTCGGTCAGGAGCTGGCGACCGAAGGCAACGAGGTCGGCTTTCCTTTCCGCCAGGACTTTCTCCGCGACCTCGGGGTCGTTGAAACGCCCGACGGCGATGACGGGGACCTTGACGACGGATTTTATCCCCTGGGCCAGGTCGGCCAGACACGCCCGGGGGAGCGCCATCGGCTGGATAATCCAGGCCGCCGACGCATAGACGCCGGCCGAGACGTGAAGGGCGTCGACGCCTTCCTTTTCGAGCGTCCGCGCGAACTGCTTCGTTTCGTCCAGGGTGAGTCCGCCCGGGACTTTTTCGTCGGCGCTCATGCGGTAGAGGACCGGGTAGCCGGGCCCGACCGCCCGCCGGACCGCCCGTACTACCTCCAGCGGCAGGCGCATGCGGTTCTCGAGAGGGCCTCCGTACTCGTCGTCGCGCTTGTTCGAGAAAGGCGACAGGAACTCGTCAATCAGATAACCGTGCGCCCCGTGCACCTCGACCGCGTCGAAGCCGGCCGCCTTCGCCCGCCGGGCGGCCTCCCCGAAGGCCTCCACGAGCTCGGCGATCTCGTCCTTGGTCAGCTCCTTTGGGGTCTCCGGTTCGGTGGGGTCGGGAATGGGGGAGGGGGCCACGATGGGCATCCCGGTCACCGACGACCTGGTCTGCCGGCCGCCGTGGTAAAGTTGGATGGCTATTCGGGCGCCGTGGGCGTGGACGGTGTCCACCAGAGTCCGCAGCCCGGCGATAAGCCGGTCCGAGTAAATCCCGAGTTCGTTCCTAAAGCCCTTTCCGGAAGGGTGGACGTAAGAGGCCTCGACGATGATGAGGCCGACCCCGCCCCTGGCCCGCTCGGCGTGATAGGCCCGCAGTCTCTCGGTGACCGACCCGTCCTCTCCGGCGTAGTTGGTCACCATCGGGGCCATGACCATGCGGTTTTTCAGAGCCATGGCGCCGATTCGAGTCGGAGCCGTTAGGAGCTGGACCTTGCCCACAGTCGTGACCTCCCCTGGTCGCCCCGCGTGGTCGCGCGGCCGGGTTTAGGCTTACAGGGGCCCGCTCGTCTTATACAGCTCCTCGAGGCTGCAGTCTCGCTTCCGCCCCCTCGCGGGTTCCTTCCCCGCCGGCCGAGTTATGCGCCGAGCCGCTCTACGGCCGCCCTCAGCCGCTGGACGGCCTCCCGGACGATGCTCCGCGGGCAGGCCAGGTTCACGCGGTGGAAACCCTCGCCGCCCGGACCGAAGATGTAGCCGGGGTCGGTGGCCAGGCGGGCCCGGCGGAACATGAAGTCCTCAAGGGCCGCGTCTTCCACGCCCAATCCCCGAAGGTCGACCCAGGCGAGGTAGGTGCCCTCCGGCCCCCGCGCCGGAACCAGGCGCACTCCCGGGATGCCGGCTACGGCCTCGGCGAAGCAGCGGACGTTCTCGGTGAGGTAGGCGTTGAGCTGGTCGAGGTAGTCGTCGCCGTCGCGCAGGGCCGCTTCCATCGCCACCAGGCCCAGGACGTTCACCCCGCTCTGCCCGCGGCGGGCCTCCTCGAAGCGCCGCCTTAGCTGCGGGTCGGGGATGACGGCGAAGGATGCCTCCAGGCCGGCCAGGTTGAAGGTCTTGGACGGGGCCATGAGAGTGATGGTGTTCCGGGCGGTCTCCGGAGACAGGGCGGCTGTCGGCGTGTGCCGCGACTCTCCTATCATGAGGTCGCAGTGGATTTCGTCGGAGATGACCACGCAGCCGTTGGCCAGGCACAGCTCGCTGAGGCGGCGCAGTTCGTCCGGAGTCCAGACGCGCCCGACCGGGTTGTGCGGACTGCAAAGGATGAGACCCTTGATGCGGTGCGGGCGGGCGCCGAAGCCTTCGGCGCCGGAAAAGCGCCGGGCGAGGTCTTCGAGGTCCATGACGTAGCGGGGGCCGGGGCCGGCGCCGCCGAGCTCGCCGGGTTCCTCCAGCTTGAGCCGGTTCGGCACCACCTGACAGCCGTTGTCGATGACGGCGGAGAAAAAGGGATGGTAGACGGGGGGCTGCAGAACGATTTCGTCGCCGGGCTCGCTGATAGCCCGGACAGCGGCATAAATCGCGGTGACCACGCCCGGGGTGAAGGTTATCCACTCTTTTTCGACGGTCCAGCCGAAACGCCGCGCCATCCGGTCGATGACCGCCTCGTAGAGGGAGTCGGGGGGAAAGCCGTAGCCCAGGATGGGGTGGTCCAACCGCTTGCGCAGGGCTTCCAGTACCGGCTCGGGACAGGGGAAGTCCATGTCGGCCACCCACATGGGCAGGGCGTCCTCGGTACCGAAAAGGCGTCCGACAAGGTCCCACTTCTCGGAGTTGGTGCGGCGGCGGTCGATGATACGGTCGAAGTCGTAACGCACTGGCTCGGTCATCCTTTCGGGTTCAGGTTCGCCGCGGGGCGCCGGCGACGCGGTCGTCGCGGACTCGGTCACGACGTGGGCGACAAGGTTTTGCCCCGCGAAGACCTGGGCCTGCTCCGCTCGCCCCTCCCTAATCAAGGCGCGTCACCCCTTCGGCAGGCTCTCAATCAGGCTCTCGACATCCCGGTAGTGCGCGTCATAGGCCATCACCCGCTCGAACTCGCGCCTGGCTTTGGTCTTGTCGCCGAGGCCGAGGTAGGCTCGGCCGAGGAGGTAGCGTCCCTCGAGCTTGTCCGGAGTCATTTCTCCGCCGTGAGACAGCCCGCGTTTGAGAGCTTCAATCGCCGCCTCGAAGTGTCCCAGGCGCAGGAAGGCCTCGCCGAGACGGTTGGCGGCGAAAGGTCGGTCGGCGACGTCTTCCGGGAGGGCCTGAAGGACCTCGATGGCCCGTTCCGGCTTGTCGTTGGCGAGAGCGACCGTCGCGACCAGCGGGCCGAAGTCCGGGTCGGGTACGGCCGCGTAGCCCGCCTCAAGGTGCGGCTCGGCCTCCTGGAAACGACCGGACGCGGCCAGGGCCACCCCCAAAAGACCCTCCAGCCGTGGCGAACCGGGGAACAGCTGTCGCGCCTCGGCGAAGTTCTTCGCGGCCATCGGCCAATTTCCGGCCTGGACCGACGCCAGTCCGTACTGGACGGCACGGGCGGCCTTGGCCTTCGGGCCGGCCGACGTGACGGCCGCCGCGACGGCCAGGACGCCGGAGACGAGGAACAGGGGGGACCAGAGAAGGCCCAGCAGTCCGACGACGATGGGCCAACCCCAACCGACGCGGCCTCCGGTGAGTTCCGGAGGCATGGCGAGAAGGCCGGGAGCTGCGGTCCCCTCGACCGCGGCGGTCGTCTCGACCGGGGCCGTCGTATCGGCCGGGACCGCGGCGCCGGGGCCGGGGGATGGGGCCGGCCCTGCCTGTTGGCGCCGGGCCGAGGTCCGGCGGGTGCCGCGTCGCGCGCCGCCGGACGAGATGTACTTACGGGAATAGATACCGGTCCCCGGGATGCTCGTCGTCACATAGGTGCCGCGGCTGTTCACCCCCACCCGGAACCCGCGGACGCCGGCGCTCAGCCCGATGCCCCGCGTGCTTAGGTTCAACCGCAAGCCCTTTCCGAGACTGATGCTCTTGCGGAAACTCACCATTGGTTCTCCACCACCCTACTCCGGAGCCGTCCGGGGCCGCTGAAGCCGGTTGCAACGGATTGGGCCCAAACCTTTCTCGATGGTCCCCTCGGCTCTCCTTCTTTTCTGGTCTTGCCGGATTTCGCCGGGACCGCCTTGTTGCCGGAACCGCCTTGTTACCGGGACCGCCTTGTTGCCGGGACCGCCTTGTTGCCGGAAGCGCCCTTCCGGGCCGACGTCCTCGTTCCGTCCCGGCTGAGGCGATTCTACCGTGTCGGACCGACGACAGCTGACGGCGGCAGCTGTCATCCTGGACTGGAAAGGAAAATCGCGGAGTGCGGTCAGCCTTACCACGCGCGGAGTGCGGTCGGCAGGGAAGAAGTTTGTCCGCTACGGCCGCCTACGCCCCGACCTCCCCGCTCTTATTCGGGGCGTCGGCCCCTTCCCCAGGGTGGGTCGTTCCCGGGGCTGCGGTCGTTCCCGGGGTCCCGGCCTTCCGTGGGGACCCGCTCTTCCCTGGGGTCTGGGTCTTCGTCCGGGCGCCCGCGCGGGTCCTTTTCCCGCCGCGGTTCAGCAAGGCGGCCGCCACGAAGAGGGCCGCCCCGAGGCCGAGGACTGCCAGGCTTCCGACCCGCACCGTAGCAGTGACGGTCGCGGTGAGGGCGGCGGCCAGGCTGGAAACCGCATGTTGTATGGCCTGCGGCGCCTCGCTGATGTTGAACCCCTTGATGAAGCTGGGGCCGAAAGAGGCGGCCGCGGTTGACGCGACTAGCCCGACGAAGCCGCTCAGAAGGCAGGCCATCCCGGTCCAGCGGGCTCCTCCGGCGAGACCGCCCGCGAGCAGGACCGTGAAGACTACGAGGAGCAGGCAAACCGCCGCCAGGACGACCGCCGCCGTTCGGGCGAGTCCGGTGAAGTGCCGGGCCTGCTCCACCTGGGCGGCTATGGCGTTCTGATAATCCGCCAGACTTAACGGATGATCTAATTGCGCCTGAGCTACCATCATCCGGAGCTGGGCTAGGGCCATGCGGTTGGCCGTCTTGCCGTACGCCGCGAGGAACCGGCTGGTGAACTCCTCGATATGGATAACGGCGGTGAGCTTGGTGGTCCGGCCCATGATGAGCGCAAAAATGTCGGCCACCGCCGGGGACACCTGAGCCTCGACTAACTCCGGCGGAGCCGCCTGGCGCAGCGCGGCCAGAATCTTATCGTTCTCCGCCGGCGACAGCTCGGGGACTTGGGAGCGGAGCACCTCGTCCAGCAGGTCGGGCAGCGACTCGTAGAGACCGCTCTCACGGAAGGCGGCGAGGTACGGTTCCGGGCGGAGGAGGGAAAAACCGTCGGCCGCGAGTTGCAGACCCGTGACGCCGACGACCAGGCCGGCCGCGAAAACCATGAGCAGGATGATTCTCAGAACCTTGACGACCGCCCTCAGGACCTTCACGATTGCCACCTCCCAGCCTTGACTCATCCCCGATGCTTATTCCGCGCTTGTACTTCTACCACCTATCCTGCCAATCCTTGTCCTGCTTCCTTGGTCCCGCCCCGGTGCTGCTCCCTTGAGCCGTGCCGCTCCCTTGAATGTAACCGTGCCGCTCCTTTGAATGTCCCCGCCCTCGAAACTCAACCCCGCACCCGGCCCGCCGAAGCTGCCGCGACCTTCCGCGGGGCGGGGACCTCCTCCACGCCCATCCCCACCCCCGTCCCCGCGAGGGCTTTTTTGGTCGCCAGCCAGTCGATGAGGCGGCCCACTATGACGGTCGCCTCCGCCCGCGTGGCCGGGCCGCCGGGCCGGAAGGTCGTGCTCCCGTCGGGCTGGCTGTAGCCCCGGAGGATACCTTCGCCGGCGGCCACCGCCACGTATCCGGGGTAGCGGCTCCCGCCGATGTCGCTGAAAAGGAAAGGACCGCCGCTGGAAGGACCACCGCTGGAGGCCAGGGCCAGGTCTTCGAGGCCCATCGCCCGGACGACCATGAGGGCGATTTCCTCCCGGGTGATTTCGCGGTCGGGTTCGAAAAGGCCGTCGGAATAGTCGGTCACGCGGACGATGCCCGCGGCCTCGGCCGGTCCAATGTACCCCTGGTCGGCGACCCAGTGGCCGGCCGTGTCGCCGAAACCGCCGGTGGCACCCGGGTCCGGGTCGAGCCCCGTCGCCAGAACCAGCATCTTGACGAACGCCGCGCGGGTGAGCCGGGCGTCGGGGTGGAACAGCCCGTCCTCATAACCCGAGACGATACCCCTCGCGACGAGCCGGGCCACGTCGGCGGCGGCCCAGTGGCCGACCAGGTCCGGGAGGGTGCCGGCGGCCCGGAGGAACTCCGAGACGAACTCGGCCGGGACGTAGGTCTCGCCCCGGAGCGATTGAACCGGGAGAGGCAGAGCTATAAGGCGTCCGTCCACGTAAGCGAGGGTGCTGCCGAGCGTGAGCGTGCCGGTGTGGCCGGCCAGGGTCCAGTGCGTCCTTTTCATTTCGGGGACAGTCTCGGCCACGGCCCCGGTCCGCGCGAGGCAGGCGGCCGGCACCATCACCGTCCCGTCGGTGTAGCGGAGGGCTGCGCCGGCGAACGAGAGCGGCGGGTGAAGCGCGGTACGCGGGTCCACGGGAGTCCAGGGTTGCCCGCCCGTCGCGGCCGGCTGGGCGGCGGCCGGAAGTGAGGTGGTGAGTTCGAGTGTGAACTCGGTCCCTTCCGGACCCGCCAGCAGCAGCTCGGCCGGGCTGCCGCCGAAGCCCGCCGGCACACGGAACGACAGCTCACTTCGGGACTTGAGGACCAGGTCCCGGGCGGGGAGCCCTCCAAGGTAGGCCTTCACTCCCTCGCGCAGGGCCAGGCCGTCGAAGGTGACGTTCACCCGGTCGCCTTCGCACCACCACGACCAGGCCAGGCTGGGACCCGCCTCGATGGTTCCCGGTCCGGTGGTGAACGACCAGGTCTCGTCGAAGGGCCTCGAGCCTCCGACAGTACCGGCGAAATGCGCCGTGTAAACCGTATTGGGCTCCAGAGGCTCAAAGGGGATGAGAGCGGCCGTGCCGGTCAGGTTCTCGTCGTTGAGAGAATCGAATTGCATACACTCCACCGGTACCCCCTGGGCGTCCGTCAGGCTCGCCGCCGAAAGCGCCACCGGGCCACCGCGTTCGGCCCCGGTGAAGGTGAGGCTGACCGTGTAGCCGAGCGGCCCGCGTGTCCCGGGGTAGAGGCGCAGGGGGTCCGGGTGCTCCAGGCCCGGCCACGAGGTCGGCACACCGGTCTGCCCGGGGTACGGCCAGCGCACCACCTCAGTTTCCGGTCCGGCTTCCCCGTTTGCGGGCCCGCCCACCCCGCCTCCGCCGCCCCGCCCGGCGCCGGTTCCGCCTTCACCGCCGCCCCGCCCGGCGCCGCTCCCGCTATAGCCGACCTCCGGTCCGCTGCCCACGGCCCGGACGGACAGCGGCCAGTCGGGTCCCGCGTCGATAACGTCCACCGCGTGCGTTCCGTCTCCTGAGCCGCTGTCCAGGTCCGGAGCGTGGCCGTAGCCCAGGAGTCGGTTCTCCGGGTCGATAAGGGGCAGGCGATGGTAGGGGGTGGCCAGCCATCTATCGATGGATTTCTCGGCCCCGGCCTCGTAATCGACGACCTCCGACACCCCTGCCCAAAGGGCCGGGTAGTAACCGAAGTAAGCCGCGCGGTCGTTGGGCCCCGTCCCCGTGAAGCCGGGCCGGCCGGGTGTCTCGATGTGGCTGTCGGCTCCCTGGTTTCCGCCCGTGTAGGCGGCGTGGGAAACGGCCGCGGCCTGGAGAGCCATGTCGGCGCAAAAGGGCGGAAGCCCGGCGGCCGCTCGGTAGGCGTTGAGGTAGGCGAGCGCGTGGCGGGTCTCGGCGTCGCCGACCGGCGGAAGGTCGAGCGCGTCGGGGGCGACGGTGAACTCGAACCGCTCGTCCAGCGGCGAGAAGTACCAGCCCGGTTCGGTCGCCTCGGCGTTCACCACGAGCTCGGCCTGATGCGGCCCGGGGGCCAGGGGCTGGAACTCGAAGGAGATGCTGTAGAGGTAACCGTCTTTCCCGTCCCAGATGAGCGGGACCTCGACGCCGTCCAGCCACAGTCGGGCGGACGCGAACCGCTCCCCTTCCCCGAACACCAGTCGCTTGACCACAATGGGCTGGCTCACGCCGATGACTCCCTGGGGCCACGCGGGGTAATGCGTGTAGGCCCGGGCCGGGCCGGAAAGAACGGGGAGGACGGTAAGAGCGAGGGTCAGGGCCAGGCCGACGGCGGCGACGGGCCTTCCCTTCGCCGGACGGGAGCGGGCCGTGGGGCGACGCGGCCGGCATATAAGGCGGCGGACCGTTTCCGGTCACCTCTTCCGCGGAAGGTCGCCTTTTTCCGCGTCCGGTAGCCTCTTCCGCGACGGGGAGTGTTTCCACGGCGCCGGGTCTAATCCCTTCGCCAATCCGTCGCGGCGCCGCCCGGTTGCGGCCGCCGGCCCGAGGGTTGGATTACTTCTGCTTCATTTCCCGTTCGTTTGGCGTTATGATTAAGGCCGGCTCTGCAAGGCATCGGGGCCGACCTGCGGGGCCGACCCGACCGGCCGACTTCAGCACCGACCGAGATTGAATCGAAAGGAACATCGCCCATGCCTTTGGCCACCCTGAAACAGGTTCTGGGTCCCGCCCAGTCCTCCGGTTACGCCGTGGGGGCTTTCAACGCCAGTAACCTCGAGTTCGTCCAGGGAATCGTTCAGGCCGCCGTGGCCGAGAACGCACCGGTGATTATCCAGGCCAGTCAGGGGGCCATCCGCCACGCCGGATTGGAGCTCATCACTGAAATCATCCGGACCGCGGCCAGAACCGCCCCGGTGCCCGTGGTTATGCACCTTGATCACGGGCGCGACCTCGAGCTGGTCCGGGCTTGTCTGGACGCGGGTTTCACGTCGGTGATGTTCGACGGTTCGGCCTTGCCTTTCGAGGAGAACGCGAGGTTGACCGCCGAGGTCGTCCGGCTGGCCCGGGGCTTCGGTGCGTCCGTCGAGGGCGAGCTCGGCCGAGTGCCCCAGGCCTCGAAGTCGCCCTCGGCGGAAGAGGTCGCCGCCCTGATGACCGACCCGGACGACGCCGCGCGTTTTGCGGCCGAGACGGGAATTGACGCCCTGGCGGTGGCCGTCGGGAGCGTCCATCAGATGGGGAGCCAGCAGGCCAGACTCGACCTGCACCGGCTCGAGGCCGTTCGACGGCGGGTGCGCCTCCCGCTCGTCCTGCACGGTTCGTCCGGCGTGAGCGAGGAGAGCTTACGCGAAGGGGTCCGGGCCGGACTGGCCAAGGTCAACTTCGCCACCGCGCTGAACGTGGCGTTTAAGAAGGGTTTCCTCGAAGCCGTCCGGGAGGAGCCGGACCGTCTTGACCCACGTCCTTATCTGGCCCGGGCCCGGGAGGAGGTGTCCGCCGCCGTCGCCCACCGGATGCGCCTTCTGGGGTGCTCGGGCAAGGCCGCCGAGGCGTCGGCTCCGGTTTGAAAGATTGCCGTTTGAGTTTTGCAGGAGGTTTCGTTGTCGTCTCGAAGAACTTGTCATGACAAAGCAACAAGTAGACCGGCAAGACCGGCAAGACCGGCAAGACCGGCAAGGCCGAGGATCGGCGGTGAAGCGACAGTGACGGCGAAGGCGGGCCAGCTGACGGTCATCGACCCCGGCAGTTTGGTTCCGAAGTACCACCAGCTCAAGCAGATCCTGCGCGAGAAAATCGACGCGGGCGACTGGGCGCCGGGGGAGCTGCTTCCGTCGGAGCACGAGCTTTGCCGTCAGTACGGCGTCAGCCGGACCACGGTGCGGCAGACCATGGCCGCCCTGGTCAGCGAGGGCCTGGTCACCCGCGAGCAGGGGCGGGGGACCTTCGTCGCCCGACCCAAGCTCGAGCAGCCGCTCGTCGGTTTCTACAGCTTCACCGAAGAGATCCTGAAAATGGGCCTGAGGCCGAGGTCGCAGGTCCTGAAAGCGGGCGTGACCCCGGCCACCAAGGCCGTGTCCAAGCGGCTGGTCATTCCCGAGGGGGAAGAGGTCGTCTTTCTCACCCGCCTGCGCCTGGCCAGCGAGGAACCCATCATGTTCGAGACTTCGTACCTTCCGCACCGCCGTTGTCCGGGTCTGGCCGACCGCGATTTCTCGGCCCGCCCGCTCTACGACATCCTTCGCGAAGATTACGGCCTGACGCTGTCCAGGGCGCGCGAGGAGTTCCAGCCGGCCCTGGCCGACGATTACGAAGCGCGCTGGTTGCGCGTCGATACGGGGGCGCCGGTTCTGCTCCTGGAGCGGCTGACCTTCGCCGCTCTGCCGGAGGGCGGCGACTTCCCCCTGGAATTCTGCCGCAGCGTGGTGCGGGGTGACCGCTGCCGCTTCTACGTCGAGCTGCCCAAGCGGACCTGAAGCGGCGGCACCGGTACGGCGCCGCCGCCCGGCCCGCCGCCTCCGGACCTTAGCGGCTCTGGAGCCGGCGCCGGCAGCCAGCCCCCGATGGCAAGGGCCAAAGAGGCCTAGGAGTCAGAAACAGTCGCCAGACTTGATATAACAACACAACATAGCACCATAACACCAAGATGCCGACGCTCCTTGTCCGGTGTCCGGTGAAGACGCCGAGGCTCTTGGTCCGGTGCCTGGAGGTGCTTCGTCGTTGTCGGAAGCCGGGCGTCATTCTCTTGAGGAGATCCAGAGCCAGCCCAGGGTCTGGCCGGCCGTCCTGACGGCGGTCCGCGAGCGGCGCGACGAGATTATGAGACTCTTCGCCGAGCCCGAGCCCGTCGAGGAAGTTCTGTTTCTCGGGTGCGGCTCGTCGTACTACCTTTCCCTCTCCGCGGCGCACAGCTTTGTGAAGCTGCTCCGGCTACCCGCCCGAGCCGTCCCCTCTTCGGAGGTTGTCTTCTACCCCGAGGCGGTCTTCCCGCGCCACGGGAGGACGCTCGTGGTTGGCGTCTCCCGTTCGGGGGAGACGACCGAGACGGTGGTCGCCCTCGAGCGTGCGGCGGCCAGGCCCGGCGTGCGCGTCCTCTCGGTGTCCTGCCGCCCCGACTCCGGTCTGGCCGGTCTCTCCGGACTGCACCTGGCGCTGCCGGCCTCCGACGAGACCAGCGTGGTCATGACGCGGTCTTTCACCAGCATGCTCCTGGCCCTGGTCGCGGTCGCCGTGACGGCCGCCGGTGACGAGGCGCGCTTCCGGGCGCTCGGCTCGCTCCCCGACGCGGCCGCGGCCGTGCTGGCCGAGGCGGGTCCCGTGGCCGAAGAGTTGGGCCGCGACGGCACCCTGCACCGCTACGTGTTCCTCGGCAGCGGTCCTCTTTACGGTATCGCCTCGGAGGGGATGCTGAAGGTCAAAGAGATGGCCCTGACCGACTCCGAGGCCTACCACAGCCTGGAGTACCGGCACGGTCCCAAGTCGATAGCCGACGCCTCGACGCTGGTCGTCTCCCTCGTGTCGGGGGCGGCCCGGGACGAGGAAACGCGCCTCGCCGAGGAGCTGAGCCTGCAGGGCGCCCGGATTCTGACCATCGGCGGTGAGGCCCCGCGGGGCGGGCGGGCCGTATCGTTGCACGCGGAAGGTCTGGACGAGTGGTTGCGGGCTCCGCTGACGGTCATCCCCCTGCAGCTTCTGGCCTACTACCGGGCCGTAAGTCGCGGGCTTGACCCCGACCAGCCGCAGAACCTGTCCCACGTTGTGAAGATAGGACTTTAGAGTCTCCTGGGGGCGGGGCCCTTGGTCCGTCTGAGCTGGCGGGCTTCAGGGGTCCGAAGGGAGGAGGGAGTGGATGAGCCGTCTAGCCGCGCTTCTCGCGGGCCGGGTGAGGCTGGGGGTCCAGGCCGGCGGCTGGGAGGAGGCGGTGCGGGCCGCCGCCGACGTGCTCACCGCGGCCGGGGATGTGACGGCGTCCTACGGGGACGCGATGGTGCGGACGGTGCGGGAAATCGGGCCGTACATCG
>Ga0315298_1000849_pt1 | contig 58512 bp, 27 predicted proteins | sample WHS_1_MG_FD_203077 | JGI IMG/M metagenome (GOLD analysis project Ga0315298, IMG submission 203077) | Extremophilic microbial mat communities from Washburn Hot Springs, YNP, Wyoming, USA - WHS_1_MG | ecosystem: Environmental > Aquatic > Thermal springs > Hot (42-90C) | place: USA: Wyoming... | reverse complement strand
AAAGTTGAGAGTTGAACGTTGGACGTTGAACGTTCCTGACCGGTATGTCGGACATCGTGTCTGTCCCCATATTTGGGCGCCGAGCCCGCCTCGACCGCCCGACCCGCGCCTGCTCAGGTCCACCGGGTCAAGAGTCCGGTCGTCCAAATTGCGTGTCTGTCCCCATATCCCGCCCACCATGCACCCTTTCGCTCACCCCATTGAACGTTGAGCGTTGGACGTTGAACGTTCCTGACCGGTATGTCGGACATCGTGTCTGTCCCCATATCTGGGCACCACAGCCGGCTGGGACCACCCGACCGGTGCTTGGTCTGGTCCGGCGGGGTCAATAGTCCGGTCGCAGATACTCAGTGTCTGTCCCCATATTTGGTTCCGGGCAGACTCAGGTCTCCTGAGGCCGTGGAATTAGTCTGACCCCGTTCCTGAAACCACCAAGCGATGGATTCCGCGTGTAACCCATTGATTTCCAATACTGCTACAGGCGCGGTGGTATCAGGAAAATTCCGCGGCAGTTGAAGTCACAGCCTCGGGGTCGGGAGTTCTGAGTCTCGAACGATCCGCTAATTTGCGATTGCTGCGCAGATTTTCCAACATAGTACTGCAACGCATTTCTCAGATGTGCGTTTCGTGTGGTGTGGGGTTGTGAGGCGCCGGTCTTTCACGCGACCGCATCATGAGGCAATAAACCGTCGGTGTGGCAATAAGCGAGAACAGCATCGAAATGCAGAGTGCCCCGATGAGGCCGATGGCCAAGGGCCGCAGCATGTCTGCTCCATGGCCGATGCCCCAGGCCAGCGGCAGCATCGCGAGCGCAGTGGCCGAGGTTGTCATCAGGATCGGCCGCAGGCGGCGCTGGCCTGAGCGGACCAGTGCTTCTTCGAGGGTTGCGCCTTTGCTGAGGTGGTGGCCCACAAGATCGAGCATCAAGATGCCGTTTTTGGCCACTATGCCGACCCCGATAATTGCGCCAAGGAAGCTGACAATGTTCAGCGTTGTTCCCGTGAGCCAAAGGCCGGCTACAGTGCCGGTCAACGCCAGCACGCTACCAAAGACAATGGCGAACGGTTCTCGGAAACTGCGGAATTCTATCAGGAGCACAGTAAACACGAGGGCAATGGCCAATAGCAGCACGACCATGAGGTTGCGAAAACTTTCCTGCTGTTGCTGGAACAGGCCGCCGAATTCGATTACGCCGGGAGGGATGCTTTTGTCTGCTGCGAGCACCTGCTTGATTTCGCCGATGGCGCTGCCCATGTCGCGGTTTTCAAGTGCGGCTGTTATAGCCACCAGTTGGCGCAAATCTTCTCGTGCCAGTTCCAGTTGCCCGCCTTCCTCGGTGATGACAGCCACTTGAGAAACCTTCACCAGACCGCCGCCGGGGGTGCGGATCGGCAACTCGCGAAGCGAGTCGAGGCGGTTCAGATCGCGAGGGTCGGCTTTGACACGGATTTCGACGACGCGGTCGCCTTCGAGCACCGAGGAAGCGGTTTGGCCCAGCAGTGCTGTGTTGAGGGCTGCGGCGACGTCGTCACTGGTCATGCCACATCTTTGGGCGTCGATTGGGCGGATACGGAAACTGATTGTTGGGCCGGTCATTTTGAGGCCGTCAAATGTGTCCACAACACCGCGGACTTTTTCGATGGCCTGTTTCACCTCGGGCGCTTTCTTCATCAGCCATGCTGTGTCGGTGGAAAACAACTTGATTTCAATCGGTTTGGGCGACCATGTCAGGTCGCCGATCAAATCGCCGAGAATACCGGGGAATTCCCATCGTGCCTGTGGGAATGCGGCGTTGAACTTGCGGCGCAGTTCCTGTTTCACCTCTTCGGTGCTGCGTTTGCGATCGGAACGCAGTTTGACCAGAAAATCGCCGTGATCCGGCTCGGCCACGGCCAATGCGAGTCTTGCGCCGGTGCGGCGCGAGTAGCCTTCAACGTCGGGCGTGGCGCGCAGGATGGCTTCTGCTTGCTGCATGATCCTATCGGTTTCCTCGAGGCTTGTGCCCCACGGCATAAAGTAATCGATAACGAACCCGCCCTCGTCCATGTCCGGCATGAATCCTGTGGGGAGTCGATTGTAAACGAGCCAGCCGCCACATCCAATCGCGAGGCAACCGACCAGGGTGACCCATCGCCAGCGCAGGGATTTTGCCAAGGTCACTTCAAAGAGCCGGGTCAATGGGCGCATGACGAAGCCGCCGGCCTCGCTTTTTGGTGCGTGGCCGTGTTCCAAATGCTCGCGGTCGCGGAGGAAAATGGACGCCAGTGATGGCGTGAGAGTAACCGCCAGCGCCAACGACGTCAGCAGTGCGACGGCCATTGTAAGTGCCAGCGATCTGAAGAACACCCCGGGCAAGCCGTCCAAAAAAGCCAACGGAATGAAGACCACCACAGGGGTCAGTGTCGAGCCAATGAGTGGATGCAGGATTTCGCCAAGGCCGGATTTGATGGCCTGCAGGCGCGATTGGCCCTGGGCCAGTTTTGTGTAGATTGCTTCGACGACCACAATGGCGTCGTCGATGATCAGGCCGATTGCCGCGGCAATTCCGCCCAGGGTCATCAAGTTGAACGTCAGCCGTGCTGCGAACATCGCCACCACCGTCGCCAACACCGACACGGGAATGACCACGATGGCTGTGAGCACGCTGCCCCAGTTCTTCAAGAAAAGGTAAAGGATCACCACCGCCAGCAACAGGCCGACGATGATGCTTTCCCAAACACTGCCGACCGATTCTCTGACCAGCAACGACTGGTCGTAATAAAACGCCAGTTCAAGGTCTGGCGGTAATGTCTTCCGCAACTCGGCAAGCTGAGCTTTCAGGGCGGCTGCGATTTGCAGGATGCTGCTGCCGGTCGGCTGGGCGCGGATGTTCATCAATACAGCGCGGCGGCCCTGGGCGTTGACGATGTTGAAAACCGGCTCGGGTCCGCGCTCGACGCGGGCGAAATCGCAGATGCGGACTGGTTGGTTGTTACGCACCGCAACGACGAAGTTCTCGATGTCCTTGATGCTCTTGGCACGGCCATCCACCAGCGCAAGGTAGATCGTGTAGTTTTCGCTGTGAAAACCGGCGGGGGCTACGATGTTGTTTTTCGCGAGCGCCGCGGTGACATCGGTCAGGGCGAGGTTGGCCGCGGCCAGTTTCACCGGGTCAACCACGACATGATACTCCGGGGTGCGCCCGCCCACCATGTCCACCCGCGCCACACCGGGAATCCGCAGAAAACGCGGCTTGAGATCGTAGCGCGCGATTTCCCACAGCTCCATGACGTCGCGCTTCGGGCTTGTCAGGCTGATGCCCATGATCGGAAAGGCATTGAAGGTGAGGCGCCACACGGTGGTCTTGGCACTGGCAGGCAGACTGGCTTTGAGCTGCGAAATGCGGTTCAGCACGTAAAGTTCGCTTACGACCATGTTCACCCGCCAGTTGAAGAACACATTCACCTCTGCGCTGCCACGACCGGTGGCCGAGCGCACCTGCACGACGCCGGGAATGTCTTTCATTGCTTCCTCGATGGGCCGGGTGATCGTGGCCATCATTTCATCGGCGGGCATGACACCGCAATCCACAAGGATGACACAGCGCGGGAACTCGGTTTCGGGGAAAACTGATGATGGCATCCGCAGCGCGCAATAGGCACCGCCCAGACAGACAGCCAATGTGATGAAAATAATGGCCAGCCGATGCCGGATGGCAAACGCGCCGACGTCCGACCATGTGGAAGCGGTCGGGTGATTGGCAGTTGCCTCGCTCATTTCGATCCTCCCTGCAAATTGAGAATCCGCACCTTCGTTTCCTTCGGCAGAGCGTAAGAGCCGGTCGTCACCACCATCGCCCCCTCGGTCACGCCCTCCCCTTCCACTTCGACAAGGTCGCCATCGCGCAGGCCGATCTTGACGGGACGCTGTTTTGCCACGCCGCCTTCAACAACGGAGAGCGTGCTGTGACCCTCGTGGTCGGTGTAAACCGCTTCGCGCGGCACGGCAAGCCGCCCGGTGCGTTCTTCCGTAACGATTCGGGCGTGAACGAATTGTCCGGCGCGCAACCCGGCTTCCGGGGGCACAGACACGCGCACCAGCACTGTGGCCGTCTTATCGTCCGCTTGCGGGCTGACGTAAACGACGGCGCCTTCGGCTGTGATATTTCCACTCTGCCCCGGGAGCAATTCCGCGGGCTGGCCGGGCTTGACGTGAACTGCTTCAGCGACGGGCACGTGCACTGTGGCCACCAGTCGGGCTGGATCGATGATTTCGGCAACCACGGTTCCAGGTTCGACTGTCTGGCCGGGCTGGACGTTGATGCGCGCTATAACGCCGGGGATTGGCGAAGCCAGTTGCACCTGGGCAAGCTGGGATTGTGCGACCGCGAGGTCGGCTTTTGCCGCAGCAAATTGCTGGGCTGCCTCTTGGAGTGCCTTTTCGGATGTGCCTTCAATGGCCTTGAGTTTGCCCTGCCGCGCCATGTTTTGCTCGGCGAACTCGACGGCGTGTCTGGCTTTTTCCACCTGTGCAAGTGCCGCCCGATCGTCGAGTTTTACCACGACCGTGCCGGCTTCTACTCGCTCACCTTCTTTCACTGGCACGGCCATCACGATGTTGGCTGTGGGGGTGGAAAGCCGCGCTGCGCCTGCGGGTTTGCCGCCGCCGGCCGGTTCGGCTTCAACCGTCCCGTAAGCGTCCACGCGGGCGCGCATTGTCACGCGAGCGACCTTGCCAACCTGGACGGCGACTTCAGTGGGTGTTTCATTCTCATCTTTGCTTTGGTTGGCGCATCCGCACAGAAAGGCAAACGCCGAAACAGTAAATATGAACAGAACCAATCTGGTCTTCATGGTGCTGGTCGCGTTTGAGAAATCCCTGACATTGCAGGCGGCTGAAGCGGGTCGGCAGGAAGCATTACCGGGCTTTGCAACGCTTCCTCGAGTCGCGTGAGCGCTTGCTGAGCGCCGGCTGTGGCTGCGGCACAGGCAAGGCGCGCAGCGGCCAACTCAACCTGAGCGGCGATCACTTCGCTGCGCGAGACCTCACCGGCTTCAAACCGACCGCGGGACAGGCGCTCCTGTTTTTCCAAGTTCGCCACGAGCGATGCGGCGGCGGCGGATTTCTCGGTGGCTGCGCTGTAGGCTGCAAACGTGCGATCAATTTCCGCCAGCACACTGGCCTGAAGCGCATTGAATCTTGCTGCGCATTCGGCCCGGCGCGCTTCTGCTTCGGCGATCTGGCCTTTGTTCAGGTTCAGGCTCGGCAACTCGAAAGCCAGTCCAACGCCCCATTTGTTATCGCTCTGATCGTACTCGTAACCCGGACTCAGATGGATGTCGGGATACTGCCTGGCGATTTCCATGCGCAACGCCACCTCGCTGGCTGCGTATTCGGAAAGTGCCTCAAGGATGTCCGCCCGACTTAGCAATGCCTGACGGCGTGCTGTCTGCAGGTCGAGATCGGGCGGCAACCTGTCCAGACCGGCAAAGGAGATGTCCACTGTGTCCAGCGCCCTGGCAGGCACGCCGATGACCTCGGCAAGTGTTACACGGCTTTCAGATCGCAGGCGTTTGGCGTCTTGCAGCATGAGCATTGTGGTGTCGAGCGCGATGCGTTCCCGTGTGACTTCGGCGGCAGATACCGCGCCGGCGGCCAATTGAGCTTCGAGCAATTTGACGTTTTCTTCCTGAGCAGCCTGCTGTGCGCTCAGCAGTTGCTCTTGTTCGGTCGCCGCATGCAACTCGACCATGGTCTGCCTGAGTTTTGCGCGCACGCGCCATGCGACGGCAGCGATGTTAAACTTTGCGGCATCGGAGAGATGTCTGGCTTTGGCGATGCGATGTCCGCGCTTGCCGGCGGTTTCGACGGGGAGGTCGAGATTGATCGCTGCGATCCAAGGCGAAGGCGTGAAGGTCGTGGTGTTGTACTGGGGCGAGATCGAGAGCGTGGGGTTCGGGCGCTGTCCGGCTGTGCGAAGCGCTGCTTGGGCTGTTCCCCATTGCGCTCGGGCAACGTCCAGCTCGGGCGAAAAGTAAAATGCGGCCAGCGTGAGCGCCTGTAAGTCCCACGCACGGCGTGGCCATTCTCCGGAAACACCATTTGTTTCGAGAAACACTCGCAAACCTGAATCGCTCAGCGAGCGGGATTCGAAGTCTGCGGCTGCTTTCGAGGCGGCCAGTGGTCTGGGGTTAAACCGAACACAGGCCGAAAAGCTGACGATTGCAAGCCCCGCCAGGAGCAACCGCGTGGTGACCAGAATTGGCAATCGCATTACGTAATTTGGAGTGATTGTGCGCACGCTATCGCAACTTCCCTGTTTAAAGAGCCATGTTGCGGCAATGGATGTTTGCGGCGACCATGCCCGGTGGGATTCCGATTGGCGTGACGGGAGCATCCAACATTGAGCAAAGGCGGACGGCAATGGTGGGCAGACCAATCCGGAAGGCCGCGATGAAACCAGCCGGTTTGGAACACGAACAGCGCCACCACAAAATACTGGTACCAGTCATGGACGCCAAATTCAGTTCAGGCGGTTCACCCGCAAGGGATGTGCGGGCTTTATCACCCCGAACACAGCGAGCATACGGCAATGTTCTTGTGTTGCAAGTCCGTGTTGGGCGGGAAAAACACTCGGCGCGGCGCAGCCGCAACCGAATGATTGCGGCGAGGTAAAGGCGTTTGTTGCAAGATCGGCGCTCCGCGACGCCGCGATACCCGGGGCGACTTCGTCGCATGCTCGGAAATCTCACTGAAATGAAGTGTTGGGTGTCCTCGCCTAGTGAGGCGGTGAGATTCTCGGACTAAAACTCGATGGCTTGTTTGTATTGGGGGATAAGGACGGTGGCGTTGGGTTTGGTTGTCCGGAGGATCGAAGCGAAGGCCTGGCTTTGATCAGGGTCGCCATGAACGACAGCGATCTTCGAGATATTGCCGGTGATGGCTTCGACGTACCGTTTGAGTTCGGATTGATCGGCGTGGCCAGAGTATGCGTCCAGTGAAGCCACCTTTGCACGAACGACATGCGGTTCATCAAGGATGTTGACCGGGCTGCGACCGGAGAGGATTTGGGCGCCGAGGGTGTGTTCTGCGCAAAAGCCGATGAATAGTATCAGGTTTTTGGGATCGCCGATGTGATTTTTGAGGTGATGGAGTATTCGGCCTGCTTCGCACATGCCGGATGCGCTGATGATAATGGCGGGTTCGTTGAGGTCGTTGAGTTTCATCGAGTGCGCCACCTCGCGGATGTAGGTGAGGTTTTCCATGCCGAATGGATTGGTCTTTTCACGAAGGTATCGGTAGATGTCGTCGTTGAAGCATTCGGGGTGCAATCGGTAGATTTCGGTGGCATTAACGCTCAGCGGGCTGTCAACAAAGATGGGAACTTTGGGCAACTGGCCGGCATCGGTGAGCTGGTGGAGTTCATAGACTATCTGCTGGGTGCGACCGACCGAGAAAGCCGGAATGATGACAAGGCCGTTCCTGTCGATTGTTTCGCGGACGAGCCGACCGACTTCCTCGCGTGCGCTGGCGCGGGCGGTGTGCAAACGACCGCCGTACGTGCTTTCGATCTGGAGGAAATCGACGTCATGGACTGCGACCGGGTCGCGCAGAATCTCGTCGTTACCGCGCCCGACATCGCCGCTGAACAGGTATCGGAATCTGCGATTGCCTTCCTTGATGTCGAAGACGACCTGCGCAGAGCCGAGAATATGCCCCGCGTCATGGAACGTCGCCGTAACCCCGTCCACGACCGGGAATCGCCGGTCGTAGTTGAGAGCGACGAACTGCTGGAGTGCTTTGTCGGCGTCCTCGACCGAGTAGAGAGGCTCGACCGGTGGGAGCCCCTTTTTTGCGCGCTTTTTGGAAACGAATTGTGCGTCGGCGGCCTGGATGTGCGCCGAGTCTTCGAGGAGGATGCTGGCCAGATCGCGGGACGCGAATGTGCAGTATATGTTGCCGTCGAAACCTTGTTTGCAGAGGTTTGGCAGGTTGCCGCAATGGTCGATGTGCGCGTGGCTTATGACCACGGCTTCAATTTCGCCGGGATTGAATGGGAAATTGCGATTGCGTTCGATTGATTCGCCCCGGCGGCCTTGAAAAAGTCCACACTCGAGCAGGAATTTCGATCCGTTGACCTCAAAGAGGAACAACGACCCGGTCGTTGTGCCCGTAGCTCCGAAGAAATGTACTCGCATTTTCCGGAAGAGGATGGGGAATGACCCGAAACGAGCAAGGCAGAAAATCATATCTTTGGCGTGATTTTCGCCGGCGCGTGTCGTAGCGTTGTTCGCGAAATCCATGGCTGATGTACGACCATTTGCTGCTGTTCGTGCCAGGCCGGAACTGGCCGCGCGAATTTGCTGTCCGCCCTACGACGTGCTTTCGATTCATGAAGCTCGAGCGCTGGCTGACGCGAATCCGGATAGTTTTGTGAGGGTAACCCGGGCGGAAGTTGATTTTGCGGGCCAACTGAACCCCTACTGCGCCGAGGTGTACGGGCGGGCACGGGACAACTTTTTGCGGATGATCGGTAACGGGCTGCTGATTGAGGATTCACGGCCCGGTTATTATGTTTACCGGCTCACCATGGGTGAACGGTCGCAGACCGGGTTGGTCGGGCTGGTGGGTTGCAGTGATTACCGGAACGGCATTGTTCGCGCACATGAACTGACAAGAACCGAGAAAGAGGACGACCGGGCGCGTCACATCGAGGTGGTGGGCGCGCAGACAGGACCGGCGTTTCTTGTGTACAGGGCGATGTCGGAGTTGGACGGAGTGTTGGCGGAGGTGAGTTCATCGGCCGCAGAAACAACCTTTGTTGACGACAGCGGAGTGCGGCATGAAGTGTGGGTGATTGGGGATGAAACTCCGGTTGGTCGTGTGCGCGAGATAACGGGTCGGTTGCAGCGGCTTTACATCGCAGACGGGCATCATCGGACGGCTGCGGCATTGCGCGTGTCAGAACTGATGAAAGGTGTTGGCGGCAGCGACGGTTTTTTGGCTGTTCTGTTTCCGCACAATCAGTTGGAGATTATGCCGTACAACCGGGTCTTGAGAGATTTGAACGGGCAAACGCCGGCCCGGGTTGTTGCGCGTCTGGCGGAAGTGATGGAACTGATCGACCGGCCACAAGGGACACAGCCGGGGCTGCATGAGGTGGATTTGTATTTGAGCGGAGGGTGGCATCGGTTTCGATTCCGGACCTTGCCCGATGGCGGCACAGACCCATTGAAGAATCTGGATGTGGTATTGTTGCAAGAACAGGTGCTGGAACCAGTGTTTGGCATTGGCGATCCGCGCCGAGACGATCGGCTAGGGTTCGTCGGCGGAATTCGCGGCGTTGACGAGCTTGTTCGCCTTGTAAACAGCGGCGAGTACGTCTGCGCGTTTGCAATGCACCCGACACGGATCGACGACATGATGGCGATTGCGGACAGCGGTCGATTGCTTCCGCCCAAGAGCACATGGTTTGAACCGAAACTTCGGGACGGACTGTTCACGCACAGGTTCAATTTGCCGGATGCTGCGCCTCTGTAAGGCGATCGAGAAGCAGATGAACAACGCAATGGCCGGCCATTCGGGCATTCATTGCGCGACGGGGTCTTGCCCATGAACCGCTGCCGCGAAATCGTTATCGACGCGAACGGGGTGGATTTGGCGCTTGTGTTTGGTAAGAGCCAAGTGTTGAATGTTTTTCGCACAGCAGAGCGGTTGACGGGGAAAGCTGTGCACGCTGAGCGGCAGTTATGATTGTCTATGCCATTTGCCTCGTTCTCGGGCTTCTGTTCACCATCGTGAGCGCACTGCTGGGCCACATCTTCGGAGGGCACGACGCGGACAGTGACATTGGCACCGGCGGGCATGCCGAAGCCGGGTTTGATCATTCGGGAATTCCGGGTCTGTCTTTTTTCAGCCCGACCGTGTTGGCGGCGTTTGTGACGGCGTTTGGCGGGCTCGGGATTATTTTCAGCCAGATTGATGTGACCAGGAGCGTGTGGGTGAGCGCGCCGTTGTCGATCGCCGGCGCCTTGGGTGTGGCTTATGCGGTCCTTGCATTGTTCAATGCGGTTTTCAAGCGCACCCAGAGTTCGAGTGAATCGCGCGTGGCAACGTTGATCGGCCACGAGGCTTCAGTGATAACGCCCATTCCGGCAGGCGGGGTCGGCGAGATAGCATATGTGCAGTCGGGGACACGCTACAGCGCACCGGCACGATCAGAAAACGGAGGCACAATACCATCAGGGCGCACGGTGAAGATAACGCGAATTGTTGGGTCCCAGTTTTACGTCACCGAAGAGAAACAATCCTGAAGTTGTGTTTTTGGCCATGAATACACTGACGTTTTTTGCGGCGGGACAGATACCGTGGATGACGGTGATTGGCGTTGTTGCCATTTTTCTGTTTGTGGTGTTCGTGTTTGCGGGGATTTGGGCGAGCCGATACACCAAGGTCGGCCCAAACCAGGTGCTGATTATTTCGGGCCGCAAACGCACCATTACGGATCCCGACGGTACAAAGCGGCAGGTCGGTTACAGAATTGTGAAGGGCGGCGGCGTGTTCGTCTGGCCTGTGTTCGAGAAAGTTGACATCCTGTCGCTCGAACTTCTCACCATCGACGTCAAAACGCCGGAAGTTTACACGGTCAAAGGCGTGCCGGTGATCGTGGACGGGGTGGCGCAAATCAAGGTCAAGGGAGACGACATTGCGATTGCGACGGCAGCCGAGCAGTTTCTTGGGAAGACATGCCAGGAAATCCAGCAGATCGCCACGCAAACCCTCGAAGGGCACTTGCGCGCCATTCTTGGCACAATGACGGTCGAGGACATTTACCAGAATCGCGATGCGTTTGCGGCCAAGGTTCAGGAAGTGGCTGCCGGCGACATGGCGAACATGGGGCTTGGCATCGTCAGTTTCACCATTCGCGATATCCGTGACAACCAGGGGTACCTCGAGGCGCTCGGCAAACCGCGAATCGCACAGGTAAAACGGGACGCGCAAATCGCTCAGGCGGAGGCCGACCGCGACGCGATGATCAAGAGCGCGCAGGCAATGCAGGCCGGTCAGGAAGCGAAGTTCGCTGCCGACACCAAGATTGCCGAGGCGCAGCGCGATTACCAGATGAACGTCGCCCAGTACCAGGCGTCCGTTAACCAAAAGAAAGCCGAAGCCGACCTCGCCTACGACCTTCAGAAATACAAGACCGGCCAGCTCGTCAAAGCCGAGGAAGTCCAGGTCAGCATCGTCGAGAAACAAAAACAGATCGAACTACAACAGCAGGAAATCCTCCGCAAACAGCGCGAACTGGAAGCAAACGTTCAAAAACCTGCCGACGCCGAGCGTTACAGGGTGGAAACGCTCGCCAACGCCAGGAAATATCAGCTCGAAACCGAGGCTGCGGGCGCCGCATCAGCCACCAAAGCAACCGGATTTGCGAATGCGGAGGTCACAAAAGCGGTTGGGTTGGCCGAGGCCGAAGCCAGCAAGGCACGCGGCCTTGCCGAAGCCGCAATAATCGAGGCGCAGGGCCGCGCACAGGCAGAGGCAATGCGGCTCAAAGCCGAGTCATTCAAGCAATACAATCAAGCGGCAGTCATCGAGATGATTGTCCGCGCGCTGCCGGAGATTGCCGCGCGAATAAGCGAACCGCTGGCGAAGACCGAGAAGATCGTCATTGTAAACGCAGGCGAAGGACCGGGTGGCGGCGCAAGCAAGGTGACCGGAGACATTGCGCAGATCATGGCCCAGTTGCCGCCGGTCATCGAGGGTTTGACCGGGGTCAAGTTCGAGAAATTACTTGAACAGGTTCCGGCGCTACGGAAAGCAATGGAAAAACAGGAGACCGCACAAGAACAAAAACCGGCGGGTCAGTGACAGCGCGGCTTGCCGGCTGATGCAACTGAATTGCTGAACAGATGGAAACGATGATCGGTTTGTTCGCCATGGGAGAAATACTTTTTCTTCTGAGCTTTTTGCTGATACTGCCGGTTACCTTGCTTTGCATGGCGTTTTGGATATGGATGCTCGTGGATTGCGCGCTCAATGAACCGTCCGAAGGCAACGACAAGCTCGTCTGGATTATCATCATCCTGTTTGCAAACTTCATCGGCGCTCTCATCTATTTCCTCGCCCGGCGACCGCAGCGAAAAGCCAAGTATGGCAAGTGAAAGCTCAATATCGTAATGAGACTTTTTGAAGCACTTCTGAACTTCAATGAACACTGGTTGCGCGGCGACAAAGAGGCAAGATTCGAGCGCGCCGAGCACGCAGACAATTTGCCGATTGTAGCTTTGACGTGCATTGACCAGCGTTTGAACTCGTTGCTGCCCGGCGCTCTTGGATTGGAAGCTTCCGACCTCATTTTGCTGCGCACGCCGGGCAATATCGTCGGCAGCCCGATGGGCGAGACAGCGCGCGCCATCGCTCTTGCATGTGCGTACAAGGGCGGACACGAAATTGCGGTTATCGGCCACACAGATTGCGCGGTCGCTCAAACGACAGTGTTGAAATTGACAGACGAACTTGCTTCGGCCGGGCTGGCACGAGATCGATTGCCGGATGATTTGACAGAGTTTTTCGGATTGTTTGCCAGCGAGCGTCAGAATGTCATGAAGGCGGTTGAACTTTTGCGTCAGAGCGCCGTCATCGGACCAAACACGCCGGTGCACGGGTTGCTCATCGATGTTCGGACCGGGAAAGTCGAGTGGCTGGTGAACGGATATCAGACCGAAACAGCCGGTGTCGGGCCGGGCAGCTCTGAACTCAAGGTCCAGGCTGCAATCGGGGACAGGGAACTCGTCGAAGCAAGGGTCAGGATTCCGTCGCTGTCCCTTGGCGATATAAAGTTCCCCGAGTTGAAGATCGGCGAGGTGACCGTTGCCGCGTCGATGCAGCAAAGTTCGTCCCACGCACAGCCGCAAGTGAAGCCGTCAGCTTCAGGCAGGGAATCGGAGCGTCAAACCGAACCACAGCACGCCGAGTGGATGGACATTCTGCGGGAGATCGCGTCGCAGGCCGTACGCGTCCACATTATCGGTAACGACAAAAAACCTTACGGGCCCGTGCCGATTGCCAAGCTGTTGGAATGGGTTGTCGAGAAGAGGGTGGGCGGCGACACTCCGGCGCAGGTCGAGGGCACAACCGCGTGGCAACCCCTGTCGCTCCTCGTCCACACCATCAAACAGGCGCAGATGCGCCGGCCCCCGACGATTCCGAACGCAAAAGGAGGCTTCAGATTTTTCCGCTCCGGGAAAAAGCCCTGAGCGTTGCACTTGGTGACTGGCACACTATTTGCATGGTGCGCCGGAGTGCCAAGCCTGGAACGAACGCATTTGTCTCGCCGCGAGCGTTCGGCTGCGGCTGCGCCGCGCTGAGACGCATCTGATTGTAAGTTGTTTGGGACTGTGATATGCAGGGTCACGTGTTTTCGCTCCAACAGTTACTTGGGAAAGGCGACAAGTTCTACGCGCTCCTTGAAGCCAGCGCTGAGGAAGCCCACGCCAGCGTGCAGTTGCTGATCAAGTTGCTGGGAGCATCCGGGCAAACAGCGCTGCACGATTTTGTGCTCAGTCGCAGAAAAGAAAAGAAAATCACAGAAAAAATCAGCGAGGAATTGGTCAAGACCTTCGTCACCGCTCTCGAACGCGAGGACATAGAGGCACTGTCCATCGCCTTGTACAAAATACCGAAGTCGGTCGAGAAATTTGCCGAACGGTACAGCCTCGCGTCGCAGCATCTGCAATCTGTGGATTTCCGAAGACAGGCCGAACTGATGTTAAAGGGGACCGAAACGGTCGTCGAAATGGTGCGCCAACTCAGGGACGTCCAGCACATCGAACGGATCAAAGAGCTCAACGACCGTCTTCAGTACGTCGAGGGCGAAGCGGACAAGCTCATGGTTGAGTTGCTTCGCGATCTTTACAGCGGGCGTCGCGACCCCCTGCAGGTCATCATTGTCAAGGATCTCTACGAATTGATGGAGAAGGTGATTGACAGGTGCCGCGATGCGGGAAACGTGGTGACGCAGATAGCGCTAAAGAACTGTTAAAGTGCAAGGGTTCATTCCGGGATTTCAATGACGCTTGTTTTCACGGTTGTCTTGGTGGCTTTGGTGTTCGAGTTCATCAATGGATTTCATGACACGGCCAACTCGATTGCCACTGTTGTTTCAACCAAAGTTCTCACCCCAAGGGAGGCGATCGGCATGGCCGCAACAACCAACCTGCTTGGCGCTCTGTCTGGCACAGCAGTGGCAAAGACGATCGCTTCGGGTCTTGTGGACACGCGGGTTGTGACGCCGGAAGTGCTGGTGTGCGCGCTCGCCGGAGCCATTGTGTGGAACCTGATCACGTGGCGGGCCGGGTTGCCATCCAGCTCGTCACATGCGTTGGTCGGCGGTCTGTGCGGCGCGTGCATAGCAGCCAGTCATAATGATCCCTCAGTTGTCATTTGGTCCATCCCCAGCGAGAGATTCTGGTGGGAGGGCAAAGGTCTCTTGTGGAAGGTGGTTGTTCCGATGATCACGTCGCCGATGTGTGGATTGATCGTGGGATTCATCGTGATGGCAATCCTGTACTTGCTGTTGCGGAATTGGCGCCCGCTGAAAGTCGCTCGCGTGTTCGGTCGTGCCCAGTTGCTGAGCTCAGCTTCGATGGGATTCATGCACGGGACGAATGACGCCCAGAAGACGATGGGGATTATCGCTCTGTCCCTTCTTGCAGCGAGCCAGGCCGGGACACTGGACGGGGTGCCGCCGTGGCTCGGGTTTTTGCGAGTTGCGCCACCTTCGGCGGGGCAACCGCTCGAAATTGCGACATGGATCAAGGTGATTTGTGCTCTGACAATGGCCAGCGGGACTGCTGCCGGCGGGTGGCGGATCATACGGACTCTGGGTCACAAGATGGTGCGGCTCCAGCCAGTACACGGTTTTGCGGCTGAAACCACTTCCGCAGCCGTAATTTATGCTGCGACTTCATACGGAATTCCGGTTTCGACAACACACAATATCTCGGCAGCGATCATGGGCGTGGGAGCGGCGAAGAACATCAACGCGCTAAAGTGGACGGTGGTTGAGCGAATCATTTGGGCTTGGATACTGACGATTCCGGTGAGCGGGCTGTTGGGGTACGCGTTTGTTTGGTCTGGGATGTGGGCGAAGTGGATAGAATGAGAATGTGTATGTGGGGGGGCAGAAATCGGTTGACAGGCCTACCAGAGCGTGTTAGTATTCAACAACTGTCATATGACAACTATGTCATACAAGTTGACGCAGGTCGTATCGATGCATCGTGCTCTTGGCCATCCCGACAGGTTTCGTGTCGCTCATCTGGTCGCTCTCCAGCCCCTCTCTGTAACAGACATCCAATCCGTTCTTGAGTTGCCTCAACCCGTTGTATCCAAGCATCTTGCTTATCTTCAAAGGTCCGGGCTGGTTGAGCGCTGTCGCTCAGGCAAAAGGGTTTTCTATTCGGCGCCGACGAATCAGCCGCCTGAGGTTGCTCTGTTGATTGACCATTTGAGGCGATGCGGATCGGGCATGGCCACACTTCGGCAAGATGCGGAGGTTCTTGGTCGAACAAAAGTCGCTTCATTCCGTGGCGCGACCGGGTCACAACGAAGTCGGGATCAGCACGATGAAACACATATTCACAATGTGGAATATAATTCCCAACCCGCCTCGGGTCTTGTCGGAAGCGACGGGTTCATTGATTAGAGGAACGACCTGAGCACAGCCAGCACGTAAGAGACTCTGGATCGCAACGCGCCGGTTCCGCTTTCATCCTCGGTTTTTTCGAGGATTTTTTTCTTTGTGTCGTCGCTCAAACGTCGATCGCGCGATACATGGCTTTTCCACTCATCAACGACGGCCTGTACCATTTCGAGTTCGCCTCGATCCAACCAGATGCCACCGCAGTTCGGGCATTTGTCCAAAATGATTCCCGAGCCGCACGCGTAATTAAAGGGGCGCAATTTTTGCCCCGGACATTTGGGACAGAGGAGCCTTTCGTGTGCCAGCTCTTTCAATTTGACGATGCGTTCCCGGATGTTGTTGAGCTGTTGGATTTCATCCGGGTTGAACCGTCGCTCGACGTTCTGGACGATTTCGCGCAGCTCACCGGCGTCCAGCCATTCTCCTTCGCACACCGGGCAGGTCTCGATTTCGACTCCGTCATAGTCGATTGTTTTCAGGGTGGCGGTGCATCTCGGGCATTTGTAAGCGTTCATTTACGCGGCGAAGATTGCCCGAGGAATGACCCGTGTCAAACCCAGTGTTGGCCACAGGCAGAAGGCCGTGGTGGGAAAGGATGAAACAGGGGGGCAGAAGGCAGGAGACAGAAGGCTAATTGGTTTGGTGCTTTTCGGAAGGCAGCGAAACTGAGCGGACCATTCGGTTACGACGCGCAGATGTGGGGACAGACACGGAGTTACGGCGAAACCCTGTCACCGGGCTGTTCATGGCGCTACCGTCGCGTTGCTGTCTGCGGTGTCAGTATTGTTTTTCAGGGGGCGTGAGCCGGGGGGTGCGGGCGACAGAGTCGCAGCAGTTATTTCCCAGCCCGGCGGCGCAGAGCTTTCTCATCAACGCGTGCAAGCACGGCGTCCTTGTGCGTCAGGCAACTTTGGTTCCTGCTCCGGCGGGCTGGGAGGTACACGGGCTGAGGGATGGATCGGGGCAGGTCCGAGTTTAGTGTTTGCTGAAAGCTATGACGTAATGGTTTCCGAGGGAATCGTCGTAAGTCATGTAAATGTTGCTGACGTCTGACCAGTTGATTGATTCGGTCAAGACATGCGATGTGGAATTTGGGTCAAGCTCTGGAGAATTGTAAATGCGGCCTGCGGGGGACGAGTCCACGTGGACACGGACATTGGCAATCCATGACGGTGCGTGTGGCAATGTTGCGCCGCTCGAGGCGTCTTTATAGACCCAGCTCACCGATTCAATCAGGCCGTTGGTGACGGTTACTGTTGGGAATGGCACGACCGTGTGCGATCGCGTTTGTGGGTCGGGCTCGTCGAAGGTAATTTCTTTGCCCTTGTAATTGACCGTCCAGATTCCGCCCGGCGCGCCGGATGTGGTGGGTACCGTTGGCGATTGATACTGGGCCCAATGAGTGCTGACTCTTGAATTGGCTGGGACAGCGGCGGCATTGACCAGCGAAGAACCGGCTGGCCCGGTGAACAACACGCTGTTCGGGTCCGGGAAAACGGGGTCGTTCGCAACATCCAGCATTGCGCAGTAGCTGTTGACCTCGACAGGGAAGTGGACCGTGGGGGAGTAACCGGTTGCGAACTGTCCGCCGTTGGCAAAGTGGATGAATGAAAAGTTGAATTGTGGTGGGATTCTGTTGCCCATGACGGCCCGATAGAACAGTTGGGGGTTTTCGGCGCAGGGCTGTTCATCAACAATGGTCAGAACGTTGGTTCCGTCGCTGCTCAGCAGGCCCGCTGAAGTCCAAACAGGGAGGTTTGTTGAAAGCTCGATTGTGTAGGTCACGCCCGGGACAAGTGCGAACTTGCCTTGCAGAAGGCCGTTCTTGACAGTGACGTTTGTGAAGACGGGCGGGGTTGTGCTTTTCGGGAGGAATGTTCCGTACACATCACCACCTGCAAAACCTGTGATGTCGCCTTCGCCATCAACAATGAAATCGCCATGAGTGGCTGTGAGGATGAACCGTGTGCCGTCATAAGCGAGGCCGTTCAGGGCGAAAAGCGGGGCGCTGCCACCGGCAGGCGTGCATGGTGAGAATACGGGGCCAATTGGATTGCCTTGCGTGTCGAAGAACCGAGCGCGAAGGCTGTGCTCGGGGAAAGGCAGTTGATGACTCCAAACAATCAGGTAGTTGGCCCCATCAAACGCCATTGTAGGGAACACGGCTCTTTCGACTGAAAGCACCAGTTCACCGCCGACCGGGACACCGGCCTGAGAAACAAAACGACCGTAAAGCGCCATCTCATTTTCGCCGGAGGTGCAATTCCAGACGACGAGGTAATTCGTGCCGTCAAAGCCGATTGCGAGCGGGTTGTGGTCACTGGACCCGGTCACGCTGATCTGGGTTGGATTGCCCAACACGCCGGTTGGCGAAACTGTTCTGCAGTAAGTGTGCGTATTGCCGCCGCCATCTTTTGCTTGCCACGCGACAAGGTAATTGGTGTTTCCAAACTTGAGCGCGGTTTCATCAGCTTGTGAAAAAAGGGTAATCTTCGGCCCGGTCAACTTGCCGTTGCCACCGACTGGCTGGCCGTACCATGGATCGGAGGATGTGTCCTTCCACACCACGAAGAAATTCGTCCCATCGGAAGCGACTGCTTTGACCTTTTGGAACCCTTGGCCGGCTGGCGAAGTCAGGAGCGGGAACGCAGGCCCAATCGAGCCATCCTGTGTCGAAACAATTCGGCCAAAAGCGCTCACGCCGGAAATGATCGACTCATCTGACCATGCGACCAGGGCGTTTGTGGTTGCTCCGGCAAAGCCCGCAGCAGGTGGGAAACCGGGGTTTGATCCCACGACGACCGGTGCTCCCTCGCGGTCGCCGGAAGCAGAAATCTTCTGGGCCATGATGTTTGTGCCGGAGACGAACCCGGCAAGGTAGCTGGTTCCGGTGAAAATGACTCCGCCGCCGATTTCAGCGACGGCAGGGTTTGTTGCCACGGGAAAAACCGCGGCATTTGGGGCAGTTGAGACCCCTGCCGTGATAATCGATGTTGCCAACAACACCCTGACAAGATCCGTCACTTCAGCCATATAAAGCCCTAACCGTTAAATTTGAAAACCGCATTTTTTGGCGCAGCGCATATGAGTTGTCAAGGCCCCAGGTAACTGTGACTGTTCTTGTGAAAACGGCGGATTGGGTCATTATTGTCTCTGGCTCCGTGCGCGATGGCCGGGCGGATTGCGATTGTGTCCGGGCGGGCGCACTTGGCAGGACAGAAACAGCATGCGAACCATAAACGAAAATTTTCCGGTCACACAACCGATTGAAGCCACCGACGTTGAGATCAGAAAAATGGTGAAACGTGCGTTGGCCGAGGACGTCGGCGCCGGTGACGTTACAACCCTCGCCACGATTCCTCCAAGCGCGTGCGCACAAGCCCGGATCGTCGCTCGCGAACCTTTGGTCGTTGCCGGTCTGGCGCTTGCCGAAGCAGCGTTCTGCGTGTTGCCCGGGCCGGTTTCCTGCGAGAGAAGCACCATGGATTCTGCGCATGTTGAAGCGGGGGCCACTTTGCTCACAATCCGGGCACGCGCGCGGACGATTCTGACGGCAGAACGAGTTGCGCTGAACTATCTCCAGCGGCTTTCGGGCATCGCAACCCTCACGTCAAAGTATGTCAGCGCAGTGGCGGGTACAAAGGCACAGATTCTTGACACCCGAAAAACGACTCCCGGGCTGCGTTTCCTTGAAAAATACGCTGTGCGCTGCGGCGGCGGAAGAAATCACAGATTTGGCCTGTACGACATGATCCTGATCAAGGACAACCATCTGGTTGCTTTGCGCGAGGCACGGCCGAACCCGGTTCAAGTTGCCGTGCAGCGCGCACGGATGAAATACCCGAAACTGCGGGTTGCGGTGGAGGCCGACACTGTGGATCAGGTGCGGCAAGCCGTTGAAGCCGGCGCGGACTGGATTTTGTTGGACAACATGTCGCCGCGGGTGTTGCGGGCCGCGGTGCGATTGGTCAACAAACGCGCTGTCACCGAAGCCAGTGGCGGTGTGACTCTTGACAACGTTCGCGCAATTGCCGAGACAGGCGTTGATTTCATTTCTGTGGGTGCGTTGACGCACTCTGCGCGTGCGGTGGACATTGCTTTGGATTTCGACACAGTATGAACCTCCACGCACAAATACTGTCGGTCTTGCGCGAGTCGGGCGGCAGCGCGATTTCTGCTACCGACCTTGCAAGCCAGCTCGGTGTCGGTCGTTCCACGATCGTGGCGCACATTGCCGATTTGCGCCGTCATGGATTCGACATTCCCGCCAGTCCGCACGGCGGTTACCGGCTGGCCGGCACCCCGGAGTATTTGAACGCAGATGATATCATATCGAGGCTGGGCAAACCGCGTGTGGTGGGGCGCGACATTCGAGTGTTCAAGGAAACAACGTCAACCAACGACGTGATCGAAAAACTTGCGCGCGACGGCGTTGCGGAGGGCGTTGTGGCTTTTGCAGAATCACAAACCCTCGGACGTGGCCGGCTCGGCAGGCGCTGGTTTTCTCCGGCAGGCAAAGGACTTTGGTTTTCGGTCCTGTTACGTCCAAAACTCACGCCGCAGCAGACAACCCAGATAACGGTTTCGGCATCTGTTGCGCTGGCGCGCGCGGTTGAAACCGTGACAGGACTTTCTCCGAAGATAAAATGGCCGAACGATCTTCTGATTCATGGACGAAAGGTGGCGGGCGTGTTGATCGAACTTGCCGCGGAGCAGGACATTGTCAGGCATGTTGTGCTGGGGATTGGGATTGATGTGAACGTCGAGCCGCATCATTTCCCGTCTGAACTGAAGCAGACGGCTACGTCCCTGAGCATTGAAGCGGGCCATAGAATTCATCGCGCAGAACTTGCGGCACGCATATTGCGTGAACTGGACGATGTCTATTCAAAAATCACGCGGCGGGAATTCGAGACCGTTGCGGAGGAATGGGAAAGAAAATGCAGCACAGTGGGCAAACTGGTCGTGGTGACAACCGGCGACCGGCGCGTGCGTGGTCGCGCTGAAGCCTTGAACTCGGAAGGCGCTTTGCTGCTGCGGACCGAACACGGCCTTTTGGAGAGCATCACCGGCGGGGATGTGCTTGTGGAAAAATGATCTTGTTGTTTGACATCGGCAACACGCATACGCATCTCGCCCTCGCGAATGAAAAGAGAATCTTGCGTCGATTGGATGTGCCGACCGAGTCGTGGTTTGATGGCCGTGGTGATTTTTTGCTGGAAAGGTTTGTGCGGGGCGTTGCCGTGAGCGGGGCTGCGATGTGCAGTGTTGTGCCGCGCGCCACAACACGCGTAAAGCAGGTGTTGAAGTCCCGGTGGCACACCGACGTGGTTGAAGTCAGCGCAAGAAACCTGCCCGGAGTGAGAGTTGATTATCCCCGCCCTTCGACAATTGGCGCGGATCGGTTGGCAAACGCTGTTGCGGCGCGACATCGTTATGGCGTGCCGGTTGTCGCGCTCGATTTTGGCACGGCTTTGACAATTGATGTGGTGAACAGTCGTGCCTGCTTCATTGGCGGCGTCATTGCGCCGGGATTGGCTTCGATGACAAACTATCTTCACCAACGCACCGCGCTCCTCCCGCAACTCACCCTTCGCCCAACTTCTCGTCCGATAGGACGAAGCACGGTTGAAGCAATGCGGATCGGGGTTGTGCGGGGTTACCGCGGCCTTGTGCGGGAGCTGTTGCAGGGGGTGTTGAATGAGCCCGGCTTTGCCAGAGCATGCGTTGTCGCCACAGGCGGATACGCGCGGCTGATTGCATCCGGGCTGCCAGAGATTCAGATTGTTGATCCGACGCTTACTCTGGAAGGTGTGCGGCTTGTGTGGGAATGGAAATCTCCAAACCGCCGCAGCGGAAGAGCCGGGAAAGGAGAGAAAACTGTTGTGTGACGGCCGGGCGTACAATCCACAACATCGCACTTATCGGTTTCATGGCGAGCGGCAAATCCACCGTCGGTCGGACCGTCGCAGAGCGGCTTGGGTTTTCATTTGTTGACACAGACGAGCTGGTGGAACAGCGCGCCGGCAAGAGTGTGGCGGCGATTTTCGCAGAGGACGGTGAAAAGAAATTCCGCGAATACGAAAGGCAGGTGGCGGCAGAACTCGCTGACAGACGTAACACGGTGATAGCGACAGGCGGCGGTTTCGGGGCTGACCCGGCAAATCTGGCAAGTCTCAAGACACACGCTCTGGTCGTTTGCTTGTGGGCGTCTCCTGAGGTGTTGCACGAGCGCGCCCGGCGGATCGGGAATCGCCCGTTGCTTCAAGTGCCGGACCCGTTGGGGAGAATCCGCGAGTTGCTCGCCAAACGGACGCCCGTGTATCAACAGGCCGATGTTTTGATCCATACGGAGGGACGGCACAATCACGAGGTGGCGCAGATAGTTCTGAGACATTTCCAAAGCGTGCGCACGCGCGACGCCGGTCCGCAACACTCCGGCGCCGAAAAAGACTCCGGCGCCGAAAACCGCCAATCGTCGCACAGTAACAATGGCGCCCGGTACAACAACCAGTAACATCAAAGCTGCAATACGTCGCCGCGCTCGGGACCAGGGATTCGATCTGTGCGGCTTTGCGACTGCGGATGTGCTGGAAAGCGCACCGCGTTTCCTGGGGTGGCTCGCCGAAGGGTATCAGGGCGAAATGGCGTACCTCACACGAACCGCCCAACGCCGCATTGATCCGCGGTTGGTTCTTCCGGGGGCGAGAACTGCGATCGCGCTCGCCGTCAGCTACGCAGATGAGAAAAGGCCGGACCCAGCGGTGGATGCCCCGGTACAGAGCGAGCCGGCTTTGGAATTTTTCGATAGCGGTCTTACCGGACTTGTCGCGCGCTACGCAAGGTTCGAAGATTACCATGCGATCATTAGCAAACGCCTCGAGGTTCTTATTGACTTTGTGAACGAACTGGGCGGACCCGGGACGGAATCGATCGGGTACGTCGATTCCGGGCCGGTATTGGAACGCGACCTGGCCCGTAGAGCCGGGCTCGGGTTTGTTGGCAAACACACGAACTTGATCAGCCGAATGCTCGGCAATTGGTTTTTCATCGCTGAAATCATCACCACCATCGAGGTGGAACCAGACCTGCCGGAACCAAACCGATGCGGGCGTTGTCGGCGCTGCATCGACGCCTGTCCGACGGGCGCGATTGTCGCCCCGTTCAAGCTCGACGCGCGGCGCTGCATTTCGTATCTGACCATTGAATTTCGAGGGTCGATACCCGCTGATCTCAGGCCGCTAATCGGCGACAAGGTTTTCGGCTGCGATGTTTGTCTTGAAGTGTGTCCGTGGAACAGGTTTGCAAAGTGCAGCGGGCTAATGTCTCCACACAGGTGGTCCAGAAACGGCAGATTGGACCTGATCAAAGTTCTTGGTTTGGACGAGGGCGAATTCCGGGCGCGTTTTGGGAACACGCCGATTGCGCGAGCGAAACTGGCCGGGCTGAAACGCAATGCTTGTGTTGCGCTTGGCAACACGGGCGACACCCGAGCGCTTCCTGCATTGGAAAAGCTGAGCACGGACAGCAACGCTGTCGTGTCGGAACACGCCAGATGGGCTGTCGAACAAATCAGACAACGTATGTGAACGGGGCCGAGAGGCAGTTTGTGCTTTCGCGCCGGTGCGGGAACCGGCATCTTCTAATGCATGCCAGTACTGGTTGCCATCGTCGGACGTCCGAATGTCGGCAAGTCAGCCCTGTTCAATCGTATTGCAGGGCGGCGCATCGCAATTGTCCACGACCAGCCCGGAGTAACGCGCGACCGGGTAACAACCGAGATCGAGTGGCATGGCCGCCGTTTCACCCTTGCCGACACGGGAGGGATCGGGCTTGCCCCCGGGGAAAAAGCCGCCGACGTGATAGTTGCGGCAACACTTGACCAGGTCCAACTCGCGATTGACACTGCAAGCGTGATTGTCTTTGTCGTCAACGTCCAGGAGGGGTTGGTTCCTCTGGACAGTGACGTTGCAGCACGGCTTCGTGCCACGGGCAAACCTGTGCTCCTTGCCGTGAACAAGGCGGACAACCCGCAGGCGGACACGGGTGCGGTCGAGTTCGCAGAGCTTGGTTTTGAACGTGTTTATCCGGTGTCGGCCATTCATGGCCGCGGCGTGTCTGCGCTGTTGGATGCTGTGGTTGAATTGCTGCCGGAAGAACCGCAATCGGAACCTTCGCCTTTCCCTTCAGGGGAGGAAACCGCGCCGTTCAAGCTGGCAGTGGTTGGCCGGCCCAACGTCGGAAAATCCTCGCTGATAAACTCGATCATCAGGGACAAGCGCCTTGTGGTCAGCGCGATTCCGGGAACTACGCGCGATGCTGTGGATGTCCCATTCACGCTCGAACATCAGGGACTCAAGGAACATTACATTCTGATTGACACCGCCGGCCTGAGAAAACCGCGTCGAGTGGCGGATTCAATCGAGTTCTTCAGCGTCAAACGCGCCGAACATTCGATCGAACGCGCCGACCTCGTTCTCTTTGTGCTGGACGCCGAGACCGGCATCGTCGAGCAAGACAAGAAAATCGCTGATCTCATCGTCGAAGCGCGAAAAGCCTGCGTGATCGTTGTGAACAAGTGGGATTTGTTCCGGGACGTCGTCAGGGAAGCTACAGAATCAAGACCCAAACTGCGCGGCAAACGTTCACGGGACATCAACTCTTCAACGCTTCCCCCGCCAAGCGTGGCAGGTCTTGCTCGGTGGGTTCAGAGCAAGCTCTTCTTTCTTGATTACGCGCCGGTGATATTCACTTCGGCCCTCGATGGCAAAGGCCTGAACCGGTTGTTCGATGCGATCCGCCGTGTGGCTTCGCAGTTGCGCCAGAAAATCCCAACCGCCCTCCTGAACCGCGCGTTGCACGATGCAATCCAGCGCCGACAGCCCGTGAGTTCATCCGGCGCGCGACTGAAGTTCTTCTATGCAACGCAGACAGCTCAGGCGCCGCCGACCTTTCTGCTGTTTGTCAACCGCAAAGAGCTGTTTTCGCCCCAGTACGAGAAATACCTTGCAGACCAACTGCGCGCTGCGTTCGGGTTTGAAGGATGCCCAATCGTGCTGCAAGCACGACCGCGCCCAAGAACGGTCGAACCCAAGCGCACATCTTCTTGAGCCCGCAACGCCTCAGCGCGGCGCGATTTCGTCGCTCACCACGGAGATCAGATTGGGATCAATGTCCAACACCTTGAAGCCAAGAGCCTCGAACGACGCGATGATTTGCGATTTCCGCGCAGATTATCCAATACTATGGCCCAAAGGCCGCACTGTTGTAACAGCACTGCTTGGTTCCGGAGAATCCCCAGGAACACAGTCCTCCATTCCACATATTTACATATTTCCTTGCAGTTTTCCGCGATTCTTGGGCTTGTGCGGCAGCACTCGATTGGACATCACGGCAAAACGCGATTGGCCGTCTTGAGGTCGGGGCTTGCCAGGAGCTTCCTCATCGTTCGCGCGTTGCGGAAGGCGCAGCCATTGAAGTCGTTGTTGAAATACAACCACGCTTGTTTTGGCGAGGAATTGCGGACCTTGCTTGCCCAATCTGCAAGCTCTGCATCCGTGTAATCGTGCCTGTACCAGCGTGCGGCGCCGTGAAACCGAACGTAAACGATGTCACCTGTTCTGACCAACTCCGCAGGCAAACGCGGCGCGCTTACCGAACAGAAAATGAGATCGGCGCGGCTGAAGGCGTCGAAAACATCGTCATTCCACCAGCTTGAATGTCTGAACTCGATCACATTCCGGTAGTGAGGATCGAGTTGATCGACAATCGCCTTTAGCCGGGCTGGTGTGCAATGAAAGCTCGGCGGTAACTGGAACAGAAAACAACCCATGTGCTCTGCGAGCGGCTCGGCCACCTTGTAGAATTCCCGTATCAGTTTGCGGGTGTTCTTGAACCTTTTCTCGTGGGTGATCGTTTGGTTGACCTTGATGCTGTATTGGAAACCCTGACTGGCTTGTCTGGCCCAGTTCTTCACCGTGGCCGGCTTTGGCCAGCGATAAAACGGCGCGTTAAGTTCAACCGTATCGAACGTCTGCTGGTAATATTCGAACCATCGGTTGGTCGGCAAATCGGTCGGATACACCCGACCTTTCCAGTGCCAATAGTACCAACCTGAGCAACCCACTCTTGGGTACAAGTCCATCTTAATTGCCTCGGGCGCGAGTTTGTCAGGACCTTTATCGATCACTGGCGCTCTTGTGGATTCTGGTTGCTGCGGTTTTTCTGCTGCGTCAGTCGCGATGACGCAACAGCCATGGACGTGTTTATCGTTTCTTGATCAGCCAAAGCACAATTGTCGCTGCAACGCTCAGAATGATGCAGGTGGTCAGGGGGAAGTAGAACCGCAAATTCGGGCGTTCGATTGTAATATCGCCAGGCAAACGACCGAACCATGAGATTTTGGGGCCGATCCAGAAAACGAGCCCGAGCACTGCCATGATCAGACCGACCAGTACCAGAGTCTTTCCAATCTCAGTCATAGTTGGGTGCCATAATATACATGTGCACCGGTTCAAAGGAATAGTCTGTCAAATCTCCCTCTCGGTTAAAACATTATATTCAGGCTTTAGTAAAACCGGACTTTTCTATCCGGATACACCCGCAACTTCAATGGCCGCTTTATTGCCCAAGTGAAACCTTGAGCGGCGCTCCTATCCCTCTGGTAAATATCGTGTCTGTCCCCATTTTAATATCGTGTCTGTCCCCATTTTGGGACGCCGGATGCCACGGCACGATTCGGCAGTCAAACGGGCCGCGGTGTCAGTGACACTCCAAAGTAAATCGAAGAGGCTTTTTCGGGGCAATGAGACAACATGTCGGCTCAACCCCCCGGGAAACCGAGATAAACACGACCCTCCAACTCAGGAATCATTGCGCAGCAATAAGTCGTTGGAAGTAGCGGCCAGCTCTTTTGTGCCAAAAAGTACCGCTAAACCGAGAATTGAACTTGCGAGCTGTGCTGTGACAAAAGGTTCTTCTTCCTGAGAGCTGGATGTTGGCATCGGTGGATGAGCGGTTTGACGCCAAACGTCGCAAACGATCCGCTGACCTGCGATTCTGCGCAGATTCCCCGATATCAGTATCAAACGGCGGTCGCATTCGATCGAAGCCGAACCGAGTAGCCACACCTGCAAACAACAGGAAGTTAGACGCTACTGGCGCCCACATATGGGGACAGACACGGTGTCCGATATACCGATCAGGAACGTTTAACGTGCAACGTTTAACTCTCAACGTTAAACGGGGTGACCGAAAGGGCGCATAGTGGGCGGGATATGGGGACAGACACGATATTTACGATATTTGGGCGCCCGGTTTTTTGACCCGGACCAGCCCAAGCGCTTGCCAGCCAGTTGAGACCCACTGGGGCCCACCGCTCCCCGAAAAAGGGGACAGACACGATGCTTGAGCAACCGAACTCTTGACCGCCGGACCTGGCGGAGCGCCCTGTGGTCGGTCGAGGCCGGCTGCGGCACCCGGATATGGGGACAGACACGATGTCCGATATACCGGTGGTCGGTCGAGGCCGGCTGCGGCGCCCACATATGGGGACAGACACGATGTCCGATATACCGATCAGGAACGTTTAACGTGCAACGTTTAACTCTCAACGTTAAACGGGGTGACCGAAAGGACGCATAGTGGGCGGGATATGGGGACAGACACGATATTCACGATATTTGGGCGCCTGGTTTGTTGACCCGCACCAGCCCAAGCGCTTGCCAGCCAGTTGAGACCCACTGGGGCCCACCGCTCCCCGAAAAAGGGGACAGACACGATGTTTCAGGCCGGCTGCGGCACCCTGATATGGGGACAGACACGATGTCCGATATACCGATCACGAACGTTCAACGTGAAACGTTCAACTCTCAACTTCCAACGGGGTGACCGGAAGGGCGCACGGGCGCCCACATATGGGGACAGACACGATGTCCGGTATACCGATCAGGAACGTTTAACGTGCAACGTTTAACTCTCAACGTTAAACGGGGTGACCGAAAGGACGCATAGTGGGCGGGATATGGGGACAGACACGATATTTGGGCGCCTGGTTTGTTGACCCGCGCCAGCCCAAGCGCTTGCCAGCCAGTTGAGACCCACTGGGGCCCACCGCTCCCCGAAAAAGGGGACAGACACGATGTTTCAAGACACGATGTTTCAGGCCGGCTGCGGCACCCGGATATGGGGACAGACACGATGTCCGATATACCGATCAGGAACGTTCAACGTGAAACGTTCAACTCTCAACTTCCAACGGGGTGACCGGAAGGGCGCACGGTGGGCGGGATATGGGGACAGACACGGTGCTTGGGCGACCGGACTCTTGACCGCCGGACCTGGCGGAGCGCCCGGTGGTCGGTCGAGGCCGGCTGCGGCGCCCAGATATGGGGACAGACACGGTGTCCGTACCGATCAGGAACGTTTAACGTGAAACGTTCAACTCTCAACTTCCAACGGGGTGACCGGAAGGGCGCACGGTGGGCGGGATATGGGGACAGACACGGTGCTTGGGCGACCGGACTCTTGACCGCCGGACCTGGCGGAGCGCCCGGTGGTCGGTCGAGGCCGGCTGCGGCACCCGGATATGGGGACAGACACGGTGTCCGTACCGATCAGGAACGTTTAACGTCCAACGTTCAACTCTCAACTTTTAATGGGGTGACCGAAATGGCGAACGGTGGGCGGAATATGGGGACAGACACGATGTTTCAGGCCGGCTGCGGCACCCTGATATGGGGACAGACACGATGTCCGATATGCCGATCACGAACGTTCAACGTGAAACGTTCAACTCTCAACTTCCAACGGGGTGACCGAAAGGGCGCACGGTGGGCGGGATATGGGGACAGACACGGAGTTTGGGCGTCAGGCAGCTTTGGTTTCGGCTAGGCCGGGTTGGGAAACGTTAGGGCTAAGGGAGGAAATAGACCTCTTTCGTGTCCGCCCAAATTTTGCCTTTGGCGGCTGCCTGGGGCAAAGGGGATTGGCACGGGTCGGTCTCCTTCCACCATCGCTGGGTTTCCGGGTCTGCGGCCATCTTTTTCATGTCCGCGTCGAAGTCATTGCCGGTGTATTCGAGGTATGCGAATAGGTAGAGTTTCGCGTCGATTTCACATTCATGGATCGAGAAATTCCGGATGTGGCATTTCTTGATCATCCTGTTGACGCCGGGCCATGGATTAGCGTGGAGCTGCCGGTAGTAATCAGCTTTCTCGGGTTTGAGACCCGTGACCCATGCATAACGTTGCGGCTGTTTTGCGGTCGTGCTGCAACCGGCCAGCAGAAGGATCGCCAGAATGAAAGAGTACTTTTTCATAAGCAGCTCTGTTTAACGGAACGTGATGTACAACGTGACAAACACAAGAAAAACCAGCGCTGACATGACGCGGTAATCTGAGAGGCCGGACCCGCACTTGGCGCGGAGCGGCTCATGCCATTGTTGCCAGACAAGCGGTTCTGCCTCGGGTTTTAGCTGTTCGGGGGACGCAAATGCTGTGATCACCATTACACCGACGCACAACACCAGCAAGATGAACGCTATGAGCATGAAATCGCCCCGGTAGATGTCGTACCAGTCGATTACGAATGCGACCAATCCCATCGCAATCCCTGCCACAAGCGTGATGAAAGCGGATGTGGCGGACGCGCGTCGCCAAAACACGCCCAGCAGAAACACAGCAGTGATGGGTGGTGCGACGTATGAGATGAGCTTGTTGATGCCTTCGAATATTGTCGTGTAATGACCAAAGATAGGCGAAGCCACGATGGCGAGCATTGTTCCCAAAACAGTTGTTGCTTTTCCGATGATTACGAGCGAATGCTCGCTGAGATCCGGGATGTGCCTCTTGAAGAGGTCATACGCGACAAGCGTGGCGGTCGAGTTGAGCGCTGCCGAACATGTCTGCATTGCCGCGGCGAGCATTGCAGCAGCCACAAGGCCCTTGAGTCCGATCGGCAGCATGTGCGTGATCAGGAACGTGTAAGTGTCGGCCGCCGTCTGCGGAGCCGCGCCCGCGAAGAATCCCTTTTGGACGAGCGCAACGCAGATCACACCCGGCAAGACAAAGAAGAACACCGGCCATATTTTCAAAAAAGCGCAGAACAGCGGGCCGAGCCGGGCGTTTTTTTCGTCTCTTGCGGCAAGCACGCGTTGCACAATTGTCTGATCACAACACCAGTACCAGATGCCAAGCACAGGATAACCAAGCAGGATTGAGTACCATGCAAGACCCGAAGGGTCACCTGGCGACCGCGCCATGTGGAGGAAATTGGCTGTTCCCCATGTGACTTTGCTTCCGGCGACCTCGGACAGCGGATGTGGATATGACGCCAAAGTCTGCGCGAGCTGCGCCCAGCCGCCTATGCGGGTGTATCCCACCACTGTTATCACGATCGCGCCGACGAGCAGCAGGATGGTTTGTACGCTTTCAGTCCAAACCACAGCCAGCAACCCCCCCAGCATCGTGTATATACCGGTCAGCACCCCAAGACCGACGATGAAAACCATCAGGGCGTCCATGCCCATGATCGTCGCGCCCGGCGGCAGACCAAGAATACCGCGCAGCACCCAGGCTGCCGTGTACAAAGCCACGCCCATGTGCATCACTATTGCCGAAAACAAAGAAACAACAGCCAGCACATCGCGGGACCGGCGGTCGAATCGGCGTTCAAGAAAATCAGGAAGGGTCGCAACTCGCGAACGAAGATAAAGCGGAGCAAAAAACAGGGACAGCAAAATGAGCGTAAACCCGGCCATCCACTCGAAATTGCCGAAAACCAGACCGAACTTGTAGCCGGTCTCGGCAAGGCTGACCAAATGAACCGTCGAAATGTTTGCGGCGAACATTGCAAGGCCAATGACCGGCCATGTGAGCGTGTTGCCCGCAAGGAAGTAGTGTCCTCCTTCGCCGCCGCGCTCGCTCCTCCGCCGCACGAAACCGGCTGCGACACCGAGACCGACCACGCCCAACAGGTACAAAGCTATGATCGCCCAGTCAAACAAGCTCATCTGCGCTTGCATAACGGTTGATTATTCGGACAGTTCCATTCTCGAGCCCCGAGTCCCAGCGGCTTATTGGACGTTCAGCCCGGTTTTGCGCGCTGTGGCATGGAGTGATGTTTGTTCAAATTCTCGCCCCAGTCACTCAAAAATCCGCATGAGACGTTGGCGAGGCTATGGAAATGCGAGCCAGGCCGTGCCGCCGCCTGAAGGCGGGACTACGAACCGCAGCAGCTCGTAGTGCAGGCTTCAGCCTGTATCGGACGTGCGAGGATTTTCGGGCTGCCCTGGAGCCGCCTAAAGGCGGGACTACAAACCGCAGCGGCTCGTAGTGCAGGCTTTAGCCTGTGTCGGACGTGCGCGGGTTTTCGGGCTGCCCTGAAGCCGCCTAAAGGCGGGACTACGAACCGCGGCGGCTTGTAGTGCAGGCTTCAGCCTGTGCAAATAGAGTGCCAGGCACGATATTCTGAAGCCGCCTGAAGGCGGGACTACAAACCGCGGCGGCTTGTAGTGCAGGCTTTAGCCTGTGCAAATAGAGTGCCAAGCACGATATTCTGGAGCCGCCTGAAGGCGGGACTACGAACCGCAGCGGCTTGTAGTGCAGGCTTTAGCCTGTGCAAATAGAGTGCCAGGCACGATATTCTGCAGCCGCCTAAAGGCGGGACTACGAACCGCAGCGGCTCGTAGTGCAGGCTTCAGCCTGTGCAAATAGAGTGCCAGGCACGATATTCTGGAGCCGCCTAAAGGCGGGACTACAAACCGCAGCGGCTCGTAGTGCAGGCTTCAGCCTGTGCAAATAGAGTGCCAGGCACGATATTCTGGAGCCGCCTAAAGGCGGGACTACGAACCGCGGCGGCTTGTAGTGCAGGCTTCAGCCTGTATCGGACGTGCGCGGATTTTCGGGCTGCCTTGGAGCCGCCTGAAGGCGGGACTACGAACCGCGGCGGCTTGTAGTGCAGGCTTCAGCCTGTGCAAATAGAGTGCCAGGCACGATATTCTGGAGCCGCCTAAAGGCGGGACTACAAACCGCAGCGGCTTGTAGTGCAGGCTTTAGCCTGTGTCGGACGTGCGCGGGTTTTCGGAGTGCCCTGAAGCCGCCTGAAGGCGGGACTACGAACCGCGGCGGCTTGTAGTGCAGGCTTCAGCCTGTATCGGACGTGCGCGGATTTTCGGGCTGCCCTGAAGCCGCCTGAAGGCGGGACTACGAACCGCAGCGGCTTGTAGTGCAGGCTTCAGCCTGTGCAAATAGAGTGCCAGGCACGATATTCTGGAGCCGCCTAAAGGCGGGACTACAAACCGCGGCGGCTTGTAGTGCAGGCTTCAGCCTGTGCAAATAGAGTGCCAAGCACGATATTCTGGAGCCGCCTAAAGGCGGGACTACGAACCGCAGCGGCTTGTAGTGCAGGCTTTAGCCTGTGCAAATAGAGTGCCAGGCACGATATTCTGCAGCCGCCTAAAGGCGGGACTACGAACCGCAGCGGCTCGTAGTGCAGGCTTTAGCCTGTGTCGGACGTGCGAGGGTTTTCGGGCTGCCCTGAAGCCGCCTAAAGGCGGGACTACAAACCGCGGCACTGCGAATCGAGCGTGTTATGGGGCCGGGAGGCAGGGGCGCACAGCTTCCCGCCACAGCGCGTATCCCGTTGCGTTCATGTGCAGTCTGTCAGAAACGAACAACTCAGGTCGCGGCTGGCCATCTGGGCCCAACATTCGGGGGAAAACATCGATGAAATCAATTCGATGACGCCGGCAATAATCGGCAATGAGGGTGTTTGTCTTTTTTACCTTGTCCACTTGTGCCCAGCGGGCCGGGTTTGGCGCAATCGAGATGTAACTGATCCGCGCGTTTGGGCGGTGCGACTTGATTTTGCGAACCAGACCGACGAAATCGCCAAACACGATTTCGGGGGTTTTGCCGGCGTTGATATCGTTGCCGCCGGCGTAAATCACGACCTGCGACGGGCGGTACGGCGTGATTATCCGGTCGGCGTAATGTGCGACATCAGCCAGTTGGCACCCGCCGAAGCCGCGGTTTAGAACGTAGTGCTCGGGAAAATCCAGTTCGAGAGTTTTCCAGAGCCGGATGCTGGAACTGCCGGTGAACACAATTGGGCCTTGGGGCGGCGGAGCGATCCTGTCGCTTTTCTCGAAACTGGCGATGTCATTTTCCCAGGCTGAAGAATCGTGGGTGGCGAGTGAGTTTGGGTAGTGTGTGGATTGGCATCCAATGACTGCAAGGATGATCAGCAGTGCTGGCAAAGCTGTCTGCACTGCACCGCTATCTTGAATAATTCGAGCAAACATCGCAGGTTGCGTGATCGTTGAGAGTTTTTGTCTCAAAGGATTTGGCCATCCCAATTGATTACCGCTGCTGGCGACTTCGTCGCCCACGGGAAGATGACGTTCGCATGGGTGGATGAACGGTTTCACGGCAAAGGTCGCGATCGATCCGCAAATCTGCAACTGCTGTGCAGGTTTTGCAATATTGCACTCGAGTGTTGCGTGCGAAGCTGATGTCTTCTCGGGTTCAGAAATATGCGGGCCGGAAATTTTCCTTGACACGTCTCTGCGGATGTGAATGCTGTATTCAACAAAATGGGAACTGGTAAAGGCTGGTTGAGCGGCAGGAGTTCTCCAACCTGGCCCTGATAAGACAGAACAAAAAGGCTTTCGTCAGATCAAATAGTCATCGGGAGGCGGTGCACGGTTTGCGACTGGTGGGTGCAACGCCGAGTGCGAGCAGTGATAACCAAGCAAGACCAGCGATTGTTTTCCAGAATCCACCGTGCACACCAGACCGTCAAAGCGTGAATTCGACCTCGAGGCGTTGGAGCCGCGAATTCTGCTTTCCAGTGACGGTCTTCTGCTCGGAGCCGCAGCAGCTCAAGCCACCCAACTCACAGCCGGTGCACAGGCAACCGAGATTGTTGAACTGGAACCTTTCTCCGCCCTCGAGCCAGACACGCCCGCCCAATCCGAACCGATCGACCTGTTCAGTTTTGAAGCGCAAGAGGCATCGCAACAGGGCGCGACATCCGAACAATCGCCCGAGCCTGAGACGTCCGCCCCGTCCTGTCCTGCTGAGCAGGAAAAGTCCGATGAGCTGTCACCCGGCCCGGCCAGCCCGGAAATTACGCTTGATCCATTTTCACCGACGCAACCTTTTTCGACACGTCCTGAGTTTGTTGAAGCGGCTGCGCAGCAACTGACGGAAACTCTGCACGCTGCCAATGGTCCTCCGGCGGATTCGGTTTTTGAAACTCCGGCCCATTTGATGAGTACCAACACAGGCAGTGCGGATGGGGAGAACGTGGTTGTCGAGGTTGGGCAAATCCTGTCGGGCAATGTTGTATTTCAAGGCGGTTTGTTCAACAGGGGTTTGTTGTCGCCGGGCAATTCGCCGGGGATGGTAAATGTTTCCGAGTTTACCCAAGGCTCTGAAGGCACCACGCTAATCGAGATCGGAGGAACTGCTGGCCCCGGAATCGATCCCAACGGCTGGGACCAGATCAATGTTTCAGGACTCGCACGGCTCGGAGGCACGGTCGAGATTCAACTTTACGGTGGATTTGTTCCGAGCCTCGGGAACAGTTTCCAGATTTTCACATGGACATCCGTCGAGGGTGAGTTTGCCAACTGGCTTGGCACAGCGTCGATCCCCGGACATCCGACATGGTCGTTCAAGCCGAACTACTCGGCTACCGGCCTGACGCTCACAGTGGTCGAGACGCCTGCTCTCACTGGAGAGGCGACGGGCGCAATCAACACCGGCTTGGGAACTCTGGCCAACGTCAGCAACGCGCTCGAAAGCCTCGAGGCTTTCGCCGAATCAATCCCCATGGTCGGCACCAGCGTGGCCAGCCTGATCGATCCACAAACCGCAATCCTTAATGCCGTCCAAGCCCGGATTTCGTCGTTGCTCGCCACGCTGCCGCGCGTCTCACAGGTGACGTCAGCGATCGAAGGGTGGGACGGCACAAACTACGCCGGGTTCACCGCTGACGTGAGAGGTGTGCTTGGCCACTACGGTTCGTCCGGCGCGGAACCGGTTTGGTGGGACATTAATCTTGAACTGTCGCCGGCGGCGGCAAATCGGTCCCTGCAAAACCTCGTTGGCGCGGTGTTTGGCGCGATGTTCACCGGGACTCCGACGGTTAATGTGAGCAGCGCAGTTGTGTTGGACATTTCATTTGGTTACGCGAGCGGGACTGGGTTCTTTGTTGGAGTTCGTTCAATTGGATTGCGCGCTCGAATCAACGCCACCGGTTTGAGCGGGTTTGGTTTCAGTTTCAACACTCCCGGTGGCCCCCAGAGCCTGAATGTGAACGGCGGCTCGATTAACCTCGACGCTGCCGTCCTTGCGACCCCGGACGACAGCATTCTAACCGGCGGGCGTATAACCCAGACAACGCTTTCGGGGCTCACCGCATCCAACATCGGAAACGCGTTTAACCTGAACAAGATCGGAACGCTCGATGCGGCCCTTCCGCTGACCGGCTCTCTCAGTTTTGCCGGGTTTTCACTGAGCGGAACCTATGTCGTGCGAATCCAATCCGATGATCTGTTCACGCGCGCGCCGGAGCTGAGCCTTGGTGTGGCCAGTACCTTGACCATCATGGGACAGACGCTCACCGGGACTTTCACGTTCAGAAACACCGGGACGCAGACCGTGCTCGAAGCCGAAAACGTCAGTTTCCAGCTCGGCGCGGGCACAAGCCGGGTTCTGAGCGTGCAGAACGGGTCCGGCAAATTCGCTCTGATCGGGAGCGATTTGGCGGGTGTTTTAACCCTCGATTTCGCACTTGGGCCGGCGATACCGAACATCACTTTGAGTGCAACAGGGCTGAGCTTGGCCCTGAACACTTCTGAAAGCGCCGTTTCCGAAATTGGCGGCACAATTGTTGACCTGCCCGCAGGACGATATTACCGCGTCCGCGGGCATGGGATCATCGGCCTGACCACGCCGCAGGCAAGTCTGGAAGGCGATTTCGCCTTCGAGCCGCGCGATGCAGACTCGAACCCCGGCAATGGGTACGAAGAGGTTGCGGTTGGCGTCGCCAATCTGTCATTCGGTTTTGGCGATGGCACGAATCCGATCCTGAACGTCACCAATGGCACGGGCGCGTTTGTCTTCCGCAGCCAGGGCATTGTTGGGTCGGCGTCGGCAACAGTCGCCTTCGCAGTATCCAGCCTTGGCCTGAGTGGTTCTTTCTCAGTGTCGCTTAACAACTCGAACACCGCCTACAATCAGACGTTCAACGTAAACGGCACGACCGTCACGGTGAATGTGCCCGCCGGACCGTTCCTCAGAGTTGGCGCCACGAGCGCGTCCATCACGGTGCAGGGCATTGGCGTCACAGGCAACTTCACATTCGAGCGCACCCAAACCACAACAGGCGGCGAATGGGTAGTGACAGTTGCCGCGACCGGCCTTTCGCTCAACCTGGGCGCAACGGCGAGCAACCTGCTGAACGTCACAGGCGGCAGCGGAGCGTTCATTATAACATCCACAAGCCTCGCCGGCACAGCCAGCGCGACAGTTTCGCTCAATGTGCCCGGCGTGACCCTCGGCGGTTCATTCGCCGTCAACATCAACAATTCGACATCAGCCGTGAGTGAAACGGTCAACGTGGGCGCATCGACAATCACGATTGATCTCCCTGCCGGCCCTTACCTGCGCGTCAGTGGTACGGGCGTTTCGCTCGGTTTCCTTGGGACTGCATTGACCGGCAACTTCACCTTCGAACAGCGCACTTCGCAGAGTGGCGCCCGCATGATAACCGTGTCGGCAAGCTCGGTGAGCTTGAATTTCGGGACCAGCCTCCTCACGGCCGATAACGGCAACGGTTTCTTTGCAATCAACGACGCCGGTATTGCCGGCAAGGGCTCGATAACCGTGCATGTGAATGCATTCGGCAGCGGGTTCTCACACACTTTCGACTGGGCCTTCAACACAACGGGGAGTTCGGTGAACCAGGTTTTCGGCAACCCAACCGCCCTCGATCTCCCGGCCGGCCCCTTCAACAAGCTCGATTCAGGACCGACGCCGATTACGATCAATGTCCCGATCGGCAGTTACACCCAATCGATTTCCGGACGTTTCATCATTACCCTTGTCAACGGAACACCCGGGTACCTCGCCGTGGCGGCCTCTGACGTCAGCGCCACGATCGGCTCGGGAACGATCGGACTGCAGGTTTCACAAGGCTCCGGCGCGTTCGTGATTTACTCATCCGGCATTGCGGGCGAGGTCAAAGTGCAGTCCGCCAGCCTCAACAACGCGGACGTCTTGAACATCACCGCGCAAAACCTCAAACTGCAACTCAACAACACCGGCGCTGACGTTGGCGACTCCAGCCCAGTCGTGGTGCCGATCAACGATAATCCCGCCGACAACGTATCGATCAAGTTCGTCGGTCCTTATTACCACAACTACCTCGCAGTCGCCGGGACAGCAGAAATCACCGGTATCGTCGGAGCCATCACTCTCGGCGGCAACTTCGTCATCGAACGAGCCCAAATCGACACCAATGGCGATTCCATCCCCGAGTCGGTCTTCAAACTCGGCGTAACCGACCTGCATTTCTCGCTCAACGCCGGGTCGCTGAGCGTTGTCTCTTTCGACCACGGCACTGGAGCGATGGTCCTTTCGAGCGCCGGGCTCGCAGCCGATGCTGATCTCCAGTTCGAGACTGGCTTGGTTCAGTTGAGCGGCACCATCAGGCTGAAGCTCAACACCACCGGCGCGGCGGTGAACAATGCGTCGGTTACCACACCCGGCGGGACACGCGTGCTCTCGCTCGCATCCGGCAAGTATGTCCAGGTAAGTGTTGATGGCCACCTCCACATTGGCTCCTTCGCCCTACCCTTCCAATTGGTGGTCAAAGTGGCCGATGGCAACGTCGAATTCCGCAGAGCCAGTGATAACGTGTTGCTCGTCGCAGTGGACAGTGCCGGAAATTTCACCCTTGGCCCGCCTCTGGCCGCGATAGCCAACTTCGACTTTGCCAAGGCCAGCCCAATCGAATGGGTTGTTCTGCTGCGCCAGCTCGGGCAATGGTTCGATTCGATCCGCGACTCGAGCCTGTTCGACATCGAAATACCTTTCACCGGCGGGAAGACCATCGGTGAAGCGTTCGACTGGTCCCAGCTATTCCTCGATTCAATTTACAAGTACATGGTGAGCATCGAGTTGCAATCCCGTTCGATGTTTGACACTACCGTGAACGAAGGCCCGCTGGACGCCACCCACGGCCGCCTCAAAATCCAACTCGGTGAAGAACCGTCCGTTATACTTTCGATCAAGGACACCGTGGGCGATACCAACAAGCGCGACGGTAATGAGCTTGTTACCCTGATCAACTCCGCCATTGCAGCAGCAGCGCTGGGTGGGCGTTTGGTCGCCCGAACAAACAAAGACAAACGCGTCGTCATCGCCCTCACCGAGAACGAAATTGCAAAGGGCACAACCTTGGCTCTCGTCGAGGCAGACGACGCCGTTGCCGCCCTCGGCTTCGAGCCCGGCAATGGCCTGCTGGTCGAACGCTGGAGCACCGAGGATTTCTTCAGCGCAATGGCCGATGTTCTCAACGACGGCGCACTCGATGGAGACGGCGGCGCTGTTTATGACCCGAAACAGAGGGTTTATACTTATCTCCTCGACCTGACCGCAAACTACAACACGAATGACCTGTTCGGCTCGTCAACCCTGCCATTCAAGTTCGACATCAGCCTTGGCCCGATCGGCAGTGCAGCACTCGAAGGCGCCCTCGAGTTCTCAGCAACAGTCGGCTTCCAACTCACTCTCGGCTTCGACCTCGGCGCTGCTGAAGTGCCGCGTGTCTTCACCTCGGGCATGGTCCCGGTCCCAGCCAACGGGAAGTTGAGCGCCGACGCCCACTTTGGAATCTACCTCAACGAAGCCGAGCCGAACCCGACCGGATCGTTCAGCACTCTTTTCCCCATCACGCTTCCGTTGGGGTTGACATCCGGAAACAATAGCATCGAAAACCTCGCAGAAGACCTGAATCAGGTCTTCGCCACTGTATCCTATGCCGGCGGCAAACTCAGTGACGTGATCATCGCGCAAAAGGCGGGCAACGGCCTCGCAATCTCCGCCAAGCCGGACAAGCTCGGTATCATCAACCGGATCATCGTCATCTCGCCGAAAAACGATCCTTTTGCGACCGAAATGGGCTTCGGCATGGAAGCAGTCGATCTCAACCCTGTGAACGATCCACTGGACGAATCCGACCATATCTTTGTCTCGATCGCCACCAGCCCGATGAAAGGTTTGTTCATCGACGACGCCAAACTCACAGGGGCGCTCTCGATCAACACAACCGCAGCAGGTATCAAGGGATCAATCAACTTCGGTTTTGTTGAAATCAGCACGTCGGGTGGCGCGTTTGGCACGCTTGCATACGACGGTGTCACACCCGCCCCCATCAGTGCCACGTTGTCCATAGAAAACCAAACCACAGGCGAAAAACGCTTCTACATCAACGAATTGCTCGCCAACACTTCATCGAACAACATCTCGAATCTTGGACCTGCATTCGACTTCGATGGCAGTCTCCTCGCACGCTTGGCCAATATCTCCGTCGGCGGTCTCGGGTTCAGCTTCCCTCTGGGATCAAACCCCGAAATTTCAATCTGGATACCCGACATAAAAGAACTCAATTACAACGCCAATCCCTACGACCCCGCCACCAACAACAAGGGCATATTCCTCACCTACCCGAACCTGGGCAACCTCGAGAATTTCACCAGCATCAATTTCACTCAGATCGTCAAGGCCCTGAAAATGATCGCTGATACTCTGAGCCAGCTCTCGGCATTCTCATTCCTCGACGAGCCGCTCCCGTTCGTAAATGTCAGCGTCAACGACATGCTCGACTACGCCTCCAAATTCGCCGACCTCATCGACGCCGCAGCAAGCAGTGGGTCCCAGAGCTCGCTCCAGAAAACATTGGCCGAGCTCGAACGCCAAATCGAGCTGCTCTTCAATCTCAATCCCGACACCCTGACGGTATCCCTTGATGAAAACGGCGCTCCTGCCGCCAGCCTCGTGACCGCCGGCGGATCAGCCACTACCAAAAGCTCTCTCATCGTCAATTACAACGGCGATAATAACGCGTTCACCATCACCGCCGAAAATAACGGCTCCGCACTCAACGGCTCCACAATCAGGGTCGTCGGCGACTCCGCAATCACCGACGCTTCAGCCAGAGTTGTGTGGGACGCGAATGCAAAACGCCTCACTATCAAGATCAACCCCGGCAAAACCACCGCCAGCGCCATCGTCACCGCCATAAACGCCGCCAGCTCGCCCTGGAACGCAAGCCTCGCTCCACCGGACGGCTCCGGCCCAAACACCGGCAACGGCACAATCACCACCGTCGCCCTCAAGTTCTCCTTCGTCTTCTCGACTGCATACGCCAATTCCCTCCCATTCCAGCTCGACCTCAAAGACCTCCTCGGCAAACTGGCCGGCGACAACCCAACCATCCGTTCCTTCCTCGACCTCGCAACCACCCTGGTTCAAATCAAGGGCGAGGGCCAAATCACCGTCAGCGCAAGCGCAACACTCAGGCTCGACTTCGGTTTGGACGTTTCCATGCCGGGCACTGCAAAACCGTTCTTCTACGACAGCACCGGCGTCAATCTGCTCGCCAGAGTCACCGGCACAAACATCAACATCGAAGCTTCACTCGGGTCTGTCTTCGGCATCTTCATCAAGAACGGGCGAGTCACACTCGACAGAGACGGTGATCCCAACACCGGCCCGCCAACCGACCGGGGCGCCGAATTCATTCTGGCCCTCAAGAAGAGATCAAGCGGTCGTTATTACTTCGACGAAAACTGGTTCAATCTTGACAACATCGATCTCCGACTCGAAGGCGGTGTAAGTGCCCAGTTGCCAATCTACGCACCATTCGAGTCAACCCCGCTCAGTGGCAGTGCGGACAATAACGGCGATGGTTACCCCGACAATTACCTTGTCATCGAAATCCCGGACCTTGTCACATTGTTCATCTCCGAAGCTGTTTCGACCCGCGCCGCCGGCAGCCAGAAAACCGTCAAGTTCGCCGGTCTCAACAACGATATCCTCGTCAAAAGCGACGGCACCTACGTCGATTACAAAATCGTTTTCCTCGACACGCTCAGTGGCAACAACGCCAACGCTTCGTTCAACACTGGAACCAATACGCTCACCGTTAACATCGACGCCAGCTTCACCACCGCGGCAGTCGCTCTCAACGCAATCAAAACCGCAACCGGCGCCGCCGGCCACTTCGCGCCAAGCGCTTTGACCGCCGACGACGACGGCAACCCCGCCACCACAACCAACAACGGCACAGGCAAGCTCGAAAAGGTGTTCATCGTCACCCCGAACTTCAGCTCCCTGTTCGACGGCCTCGAAATCTGCGACGTCATAGCAAACAGCCTCGACGAAATCCTCGCCGGTCTTGACAAGCTTCTCGGATGGATCGAGGACGGCCTTAACGAGATCGTTTTCAACACCGACCTTCCGCTCGTCGGTAAGGGCCTCAAAGGCGCCGCCAATTTCATCAGCGACTTCAGAAACGGCCTCCTCCGTGAGCTCCGGGAAGAGATCGACGCCGCCGGCGGCAACGGCCTCACCGCAATGGAAAATGCCATCAAGAAAGCCCTCTGGAATTCGCTCGGCCCCGGCGGTCTCAACTGGCTCGTTGATTACGAAACAGGTGATCCTCTCGACGTCTCCGCCGGTTTCAGCCAGCTCGATGTCACGCTGGATTGCGAGACCGGCCTCAAAGTCAACATCCGCATCGCCAAGTCAGTCGCTCTCCTCGACACCACGCAGAACCCGATAGACTTCGATATCGGTGTGCCCGGCTTCGGCCTCGAGGTCGATGGAAACGTTGTCGTGTCGCTCGGGTTCGATCTCAAGTTCGGCTTCGGCGTCGATCTCACAAACGGCTTCTATTTCAACACCTCTGCCCCGGCCTCGGATCCCGAGCTGAAAATCTACTTCCGTGCCGAAATACCCGGCCTTCACGCCGCCGGCCAGTTGCTCTTCCTCCAACTCGACGTGATGGATGACACCAACTCGCCGAGTTTCTTCGAAGGCGCATTCGAGGTCGATCTGGCCGATCCCAACCACGACAACAAATTGACCATGGCCGAGTTGTTCTCGAGTGGGACAAGATTCAAAGACATCATCCACGCTGTCCTCGGAGCCGAGGCCGATGTCAACCTCAACCTCATCGCAAGCTTCGGCGGTAACACCGCGTTCCCGCGCGTACTCGCCGATTTCCACCTCGGCTGGACGTTTGACACCAACCAGGGCGCAGGCGACCCCCAGATCGCATTCACAAACATCCGCCTCGATCTCGGCACATTCATTTCGGATTTCCTCGGGCCAATACTCAAGGAAATCCGCAAGGTCACAGAACCCGTTCAGCCAATCATTGACATCGTCACCGCACGGCTGCCGGTAATCTCAGACCTCGCAGGCCAAACAATAACCCTGCTCGACCTCGCCGAGGTCTTTGGTCTCCTCGAACCTTCGACTGTGGACTTCATTCAAGGCGTCCTCGACGTCGTCAAGCTTATCAACAAACTCGAAGGCCTCGGCGAAGGCACAATCTTGATCCCATTCGGGTCATTCAATCTCCTCGAAGGTTCAGACGGGCGCCGCACCAACATCCAGGCCCTCGAAAACATCGCTGGGCGTACAATGGATGACATCGCCACCATGGCCGCCGCAGCAACCTCGTCCGGCGCCAGTTCGACTTATACCTCCGCTGTCTCGAGCTTCGCCAGTGATGTCGGCAGCCTTAAGAACTTCAGTATCCCAATCTTCGACAACCCCGCCGAGCTGTTCAACCTTTTCATCGGCGAGCCCGTCCGGCTCATCGAGTGGCGAATGCCAACATTTAAGTTCAAGTTCACTTACACCCAGAAGATTCCCATCTATCCGCCTCTATACGCCCAGTTCGGTGGCACCATCGGCGCAGATATCAATATCGGATTCGGCTACGACACCTACGGCATCCAGAAATACATCAGCTCCGAAGACAAGAATTGGGTCGATATCCTCGACGGATTCTACGTGCTCGACTTCGATGCCAGCGGCAACGAGCGGCCCGAGCTGCGCCTCTACGGCGAATTGTTCGCCGGCGCTTCAATCAACCTCGTCATCGTTGAAGCCGGCGTCAGAGGCGGCCTCGGATTCGAGCTCACCTTCGACCTCAACGACGTCAATGATGATGGCAAAGTGCGTGTCAGTGAAATCATCGCCAACGCCCAGCAAGACCCGCGCTGCATCTTCGATATCGCCGGCAGAATCTACCTGTTCCTCGAAGCATTTCTGAAGATCGATCTGTTCTTCTTCAGCATAGACAAGACATGGCGATTCGCCGAAATAACACTCTTCTCCTTCGAAATCACCTGCCCGCAACCGGTGTTAGCCGAATTCTCCGGCACTGACCTCCTTATCAACATCGGCAAGCGCGCCCCCGACCGCCTCGAAATCGATACCACCGACGGGTCGGAAACGTTCATCATCAAACACACAGGCGGCACCGCCGGCGACGAAACCGTCGAAGTCCAGTGGGCCAACTACAAACAAACCTTCGAGCATGTCGGCCGTATCGTTGTCCCGGATGCAGGCCAGGGCGACGATTACCTCGATTTCCGCGGCGTCCTCTCGACAGTCGAAGTCCACGGCGGCCCCGGCGACGACACAATCTTCCTCGGCGATGGCAAAGACTCGAAAGCTTTTGGCGACGACGGCAATGACACAATCACAGCCAGCTCGAACACCGATGTCACAGGCGTCGAAATCCATGGCGGAGCCGGCAATGACATCCTCGTCGCCGGCCCAACCGCCATCAAAATCTGGGGTGACGCCGGCAATGATACCATCACCGGCAGCCCCGAAGCCGATGAGCTCTACGGCGACGACGGTACCGGCACAAGCTCCGATGGCAATGATACAATCGACGCCGGCGACGGCGATGACTTCGTCTGCGGCGGTCTCGGCAACGACACAATCGAAGGCGGCCCGGGCAATGACTGGATCCGCGGCGACGGCGGAAATGATATCATTCGCGGCAGCCGCGGTGACGATATCCTCGAAGGTGGCCCTGGCGACGACAAGCTCTACGGCAGTTCGGGCAATGATCTCCTGCTCGGTGGCGCAGGCAGCGACTGGGCCAACGGCCACGGCGGCATCGACCTCCTGGTCGGCGATGATGACCCCGCGAACCCAATTACCATAAATGGCCTTCCAATTACCCAGTCAAACCTCGTAGCAATCCGCGCCGTAATAGCCGCCATCCCCACCAACGGAATCACAGTTCGCAATATCCCGGGTGGCACCAGCTCTGCCGTCGGCAACGATATCTTGATCGGCGGTGGTAATGTTGATGTCCTCTTCGGCGGCCCGGGCAACGATTTCCTCTACGGCGGCAATTTCCTCAACAACGGCGAAACTGAACCAATCGAAGAGGACGACAACGACTTCTTCGACGGCGGTCCGGGCGACGACACAATATTCGGCGACGATTCAATGGGCAAAACCGGAGACCGCGACACCGGCATCGCCATACAATCCGCAATCTTCTTTGACCTGAACAAGAATGGCATCAAAGACGCCGATGAACTCGGTTTCGGCGGAGTCACAGTCACCCTTTACCGCAATGATAATCTGTTTATCGGCGAAACCAAAACCGATGTGGACGGATCATTCAAGTTCACCGGCCTCGACCCCGATCGCTATTACATGACCTTTAGTTCCGTCGCCGGCATGAACTTCATCACCCAATTCGGCGGCAGCGCCCCGGATGCCGAATCCGCCTCCAACGACAGCGATGTTTACCCGACCGGACCGCTCAAAGGCCGCACGCCAGACTTCCAGCTCACTTTCGATGAAACTGAACGTAACGTCACCGCCGGCTACGAAGGCGACCCGCTCGTCTCAATCAACGATGTCTCCGTTGCAGAAGGCAATTCAGGCCAAACCACGGTCACGTTGACCGTCACGCTTTCAGGTCCCCAGCGTACAACCGTCACCCTTGATTACCGCACCGAAGACGGCAACGATCCCGTAGATCAATACCGCAACGCCACCGCCGCCTCGGGCGATTACATCGCCACATCCGGTACGCTCACGTTCGCACCCGGAGAAACCAGCAAAACCATCAACGTCGTCGTGCTTGGCGACGTAACCTATGAGCCGCATCAGCAGTTCCGTGTCATCCTCTCAAATCCCTCCACGGGCATCAAATTGCCGGCCACACCGGAAACAACCGCACTGGTCACGATTACCAATGACGACCCCGTACCCGCAATCTCGATTGCAGATTATGTTCCGCCCTCGACGCTCCTCGAAAACGGCCAGCGTGTTTACATTGTCCCGGAAAACACAACCGCTGAATTCATCGTCTCACTTTCGAACCCAAGCGAGTACGAAATCAGCGTGTGGTACCTCGTGGATTCCGACTACAGTTGCGCTTGCGGCGAAAACCCGGCAAAACCCTACCCGGCGTTCAGCGACGGCGATTACGTCCAGCCCGCCCCTGCCAAAATCACATTCAAGCCGGGCGAAATGTTCAAGAGCGTCAAAGTCCAGTACAGAGACGATGACCTTGATGAACCTGACGAACGAATCTACGTCGATCTTTTCAACCCCGCTTACGCCCGGATCAACGACGGCCGCGCTTACGGGATAATCCCTGACGACGACAAACCGGTCAGCGTTTCCATACACAAGCCGGGCGAACCACTCGTGTTCTCAACAACAGTTGACGAAGGTGATTGGGGTTACACAAGTGTCTCCATCGAGCTCAGTCTCTCGAAGGTCAGCGGCCACAAGATCACCGTCTCTTATGCCACCTCGCCCGGCACAGCCGTCGAAGCCGTTTACAAAGATGACCCCGGCAACGGCCCCGATTACGAGCCCAACCCAAACGACTCGATGCCGGAAAGCCAGCAAACCATAGTCTTCGAGCCCGGTGAGCTCAGCAGGACCATCAGGGTTAAGGTGTTTGGCGACACACGACGCGAGCCCGACGAAATCTTCTTCGTCAACCTGATCAACGCGGACAACGCCGACATCGCCGCAAACCCGCCCCTCGAGAGCAACCATTACACTATCACAATCAAGGACGATGATTCGTTCACCCACGATGTCGGCCCGTGGAGCGTCTTCTTTGGCAGCCTTGGCTACGAAGTGCAGGAGCCTGACTCGGGAGTCGCATACGCCAACATCACCATCCACCGCACCCCGGGCAGCTCACAGCCCGTCGCAGTTTTCTACACCACAAACGGCACCGCCACAGCCGGCGCCGATTACGGCGCGCTCTTCCGCCAACTTGTTTATTTCGCCGGCAATGAAACCACCAAGGTCGTGCGCATACCAATATACGCCGATGATCTGTCCGAAGGCGACGAAACGGTGTTCTTGTACCTCCGCAACCCAACCGGCGGCAACGTCCGCGCCGCACCTGACACCGCAACCTTGACCATACACGATGCCGACGTCCCCGTAGTTTCCGTTCATGCACCTGTGCTGGGTGTTTTCTACGACGACGTCGATAAGGTCTGGAAACTCGTTCGCGGTGTCAACGAGGGCACTGGCGCTGGCTCAACCACCGCACAGTTCACAATCAGCCTCGATAAACCCGCCCCGCCCGGCGGCGTAACGGTTGACTGGGCAACTGTCCGCAGCACCGCACTCGCAGCCTACGATTATACCTCGGCTTCCGGCACAGCCTTCATCCCCGAAGGTGACACAAACACAACTGTCGATGTGACCATCACGCGCGACGCAGAACCGGAATTGACCGAGCAATTCTACCTGCGCCTCAGCAACCCGGTCCGCGCCACTCTCTCAGAGAAAAAATCCATCGCCGCATGCCCAATCTACGATGACGATCTTTATCCGGTCGAAGGGATGGTCTTCTACGATACAAACGGCAACGGTTTCCTCGACATCGGCGAAAAGGGCATCGCTGATGTTTCTGTGACAATCACATGGACGGAAAATGGCGTCCAAAAGCAAACCACCGTCAAGACCAGCAAAGGCGCCAACGCAGGTAAATACACCGCAAACGTCCACCTTGGCCAGGTTTCGATCTCCGTCGATGGCACCACCGTTAAATCACCATACCAGGATGAGTCATGGCCGCTCCTAACTTTCCCGCTCTTCGGGTCCGGGTCCTACACCACCACGACAAACAATGAAGTCCAGACAGAAAGGTTCGACGGTGTCTCCGGTATATCGCCATTTACACCGGTCGGTTACAAGAACAGCTTCAGTCTCACTCTCCCCGAAAAAGCCAAAGCAGTCGGGCGCGGCGGCACCGACGACACAATCTTCGGCGGACCGGGCAACGACACCATTGACGCCGGCGCAGGCGACGACCACGTCATCGGCGGACACTGGCAAACTGCGACCGACACAAACATGCCCGTCAACAAAACCGCTTACGACGCGACCGTCGTAACTGTCACAAAAGACACCGACCTGCACGCTGTCTATGGTCTGCCTGCCGGAACCCAGCTCCACCCCATTTACGATAGCGGCCCGGTCTTTTCCGTCACACCTCAATTGTTCCCGGGCTCGATCAGCGGTGAAATCTGGCTCGATAAGAACGGCAACAACGTCCAGAACGCTGCCGACACTTTGTTCACTGAAGGCGTGCTCGTGGTCCTCCTCGACGCAGTCGGCAACCCTGTCAACGCTGTCTTCTCGACCGACGGCAAATACTCGTTCACAAACCTCTTTGTGGACCCAGACCACCCAACCGCACAAACCAAATACGTGGTGCAGTTCGAGCTCCCCGACGGCTACACGTTCGTCGAACCCAACCAGGGCGACCCCGATCCTGACAAAGACACCACCGGAACAGACAGCGACGCCGAATTCGTCAATCGCACCCGCGCGATCGCAATCAGCGCAGCGTCCCCGACAAAATCATCAATCGATGCCGGCGTCATCTCGACCAGCGCTCTGATCCTTGGCAGCACCTATCAGTTCAACCGCGGCACATACAGCGTCTCGGAAGTGAAACCAGGCTACGTCGAAATCATTGTCACCCGCAAAGATACTTCCGTGCCCGGCGTCGTTGTGGTCAAAACCCATGACGGTACAGGTCCAAACGGTGCAAAATCGTCACCTGACACTACCCGCAACTACGAAGCCACAACCGCAATCCTTGTTTTCGACATCGGTGAACAGGTCAAAACGCTTCGCATCCCTGTATTCAACCGCCAGCTTGGATTCACCGAATTCCGCTATTTCACCCTAACTCTAAACGACGCCACAGGCAGACCCTACGACACCGCCACCGTGTACATCGTCGGTGAGGCAAACCCGACCATCACAGACGACGATAATATCCAGGGCGGCGCCGACTGGGACATCATCCTTGGCGACTCTGGTAACATCCCCGGCTACGCTGTAGTCGCTGAATACGCCGATATCGGAGCCCCGGCCAAGCTCGGTCACATCCGCCTCTTCGGCGGCCCCGGCAATGACACCATCGACGCCGGCATCGGCGCAGATTACATCGATGGTCAGTTGGGCGACGATGTCCTCGCCGGCGGCGACGGAGTCGATATCGTAATCGGCAGCCTCGGCGACGACAGAATCACCGTCGGTCAGGGCGACGACGATATCCGCGGCGACCACGGAAAAGATACCGTCGTTTCCGTCCGCAGTGTGCCGGGCATCGTGTTATCCCCAACGTCCCTTGTTCATCAGCAAATACAGCTCGGCTCGTATGTCACACTGAATGAACACATTCTCCACGATACCTTCGAAGTGGCAGAGCTCACCGGCGACAGCCAGGCCAACCGCTTCGAACTACAGAACTGGACCACCACAGCTTTCATCGCCGGCGCAGGCGGCAAAGACACCCTCGTCGCTGAAAGCAACACCGACATGATTCTCAAGGATGCGTCCATGTACGAAAAGATTGTGTTCGCTTTCCTCTATGGTTTCAGAAAAGACGCCTCGATCAACCTGCCAACAGGCGTCACTTATCACCTCAGTTCCCTCGAAAACGTCATCCTTGCCGGCGGCGCTGCTTCCAACACAATCAACGCCGCAGGTTATTCCCGACCAGTAACGTTCGTCGCAACCCCGGGCAATGACACCTACATCGGCGGTTCAAGCAACGATACCTTCAAGTTCGTCGCAGATTCACCTCTCGATACCATAACCATAACCGGAAACGGCGGCGCCGACACTCTCGATTTCACTGACACCGCTTCTGGAGTCATCGTTCACCTTGAAACCCTCAATTCCTCTCAGAATATAAACGGCAACCTCACACTCATACTCAAGGATTACATCGAGAATGTCACAGGCGGCTCTGGCAATGACAAACTCTACGGTAACGCCCTCGATAATGTCCTGATCGGCGGACCCGGCGATGACCTGCTCGCTGGCGGTCCCGGCAGCGAAATTTATGTCTTCGATACCGATGTCGCATGGGGCATGGAAACCATCGTCGAGCAAATGTCCGATTCGGGAACCGATGTCCTCGATTTCTCGCCCACAACCAGCCAACGAATCAACCTCAACATGGGCATTCTCGACGCTTTCCAATCCGTCAACCTCAATCTCCAGCTCAAGCTTGTAGGCGAAGGCATCGAGGAGGTATTCGGTGGTGCACTCGACGACATCATCCGTGGCAACGGCAACAACAACATCCTCCACGGCGGCGCCGGTAACGATCTCCTCGATGGCAAAGGCGGCGACGATATCCTCGACGGCGGACCCGGCAACGATACCCTCATCGGCGGCGAGGGGACAGACACAATTGATGGAGCCGCAAACGCCAATTTCACACTCACAAACAAAAAGCTCGTCCGCGGAACCGAAGAAGATTCGCTCGACAGCATCGAAATCGCCAATCTGACAGGCGGCTCCGGTGCAAACTCTTTCACCCTGACAGGCTGGACCGGCACCGGCTCGATCAATGGCGCTGGCGGAATTGACACCATCATATGGGAAGCCGACGCCAATTTCGTTCTCACCGACGCTTCGGTAGAAATGACCATCGGCGCCACTTCGACGTCGATGACCCTGTCTTCAGTCGAACGCGCAACTCTGGTCGGCGGCCAAAGCGCCAACACCCTGAACGCATCCGGCTTCTCCGGCCGAGCCACACTCATCGGCAACGAGGGCAACGATACCCTCATCGGCGGTTCCGGCGCAGACATCCTCCGAGGCGGCCCCGGCAATGACGCCCTCACCGGCAACCGCGGCAATGACATCCTGGACGGCGGTGCCGGCGACAACTCGATCTCTGAAGATCTTTCCGCTGCCACATGGAACGTCAGTTTCGTTCTCCAAAACAACCTCCTCTTCATCACGCAACACGACCCAGCACCCTTCCCAACCGACGACTCAATCACCGAGGTCGATACGCTGATCGGAATCGAAACCGCCAGCATCATCGGCAGTTCGAAAGACGACAGTTTCGACGTCAGCGGCTGGACCGCAGGCTCCCTTGTCATTCAGGCCACCGGAGGCAACGACACCGTTAAACTCAACATCCCATCTCCCAAAGACCCCTCTCAACACGGCAGCTCAGCAACAATCACCAATTCCGGCGTCACATTCACCAACAGCGAGAGCTTGATCTTCTTCGACTCGGTCGAACAGGCCATCATCACCGGCACCGCCGCCGATGACACCATCGATGCTTCGGCCTTCACAGGCACTGCGTTGATCTACGGCAAAGCCGGCAACGACATCATCATCCCCGGCCCAGGCGCCAACTGGCTCGAAGGCGGCGACGGTAATGACACCTTCATCTTCCTCCAAGACGGTCAGGCTGGAATGGACATCAACGTGGTTGTAGGCGGCAACTCCGACGGCTCCGACAACGGCATCGATACGCTCGATTTATCAGTATTCTCCCTCGACCTCACAATCGACCTCAGCATCCTCGGCGCCACACAGACTGCCGCCACAGATGAGTTGCTGCTCTATTTCGTCCTCCCGGACATCGAAAACATAATCGGTGGCGCAGGCGACGACATGCTCATCGGGAATGACCTCGACAACACGTTTACCGGCGGGCCGGGCGAAAACTTCATCCATGGCGCCGGCGGCAAAAACACAATCGTAGAAACCGCTGACACCGACTTCACACTCACCGACACCGAGATCACCATCGCAGGCGTCTCGACAACCCTCTTCAACATCCAGAAGGCTGTCCTCACCGGCGGTCCATCTGATAACAGCATCGATGCCTCGGGGTTCACCGGCCAAACAACGTTGATCGGCCTCGGTGGCAATGATTTCTTGAGTGGCGGCGCCGGTGCAGACACGCTCATCGGCGGCGCCGGCGACGACATCCTCAGCGGCAACGCAGGAAATGATGTTTACCAGTTCAACGTGGACGAACCGCTCGGTGCGGATTTCATCCTTGAATCGCCCGGCGCCGCCTTCGGATCAGACACGCTCGACTTTTCACCATCCACAACCTCTGGCGTGACCATCGATCTCTCGCTGACCACCCAACAAACCGTCCATCCAACAAATCTCAAGTTGACCCTTTCGGATGCCACTTCCATCGAGCGATTGATCGGAACAGCTAACCCAGACATCCTGATCGGTAACAGCGTCGATAACATCTTCGTCGGCGGGCTCGGAGATGACACAATCATCGGCAACGGCGGCGCCCACGATACCATCTGGGAAACACGCGACGCCAATTTCAAGCTCAGTGACGCCTCCCTCCAGATCGGTGCTGAATCCGACACTCTGATTGACATCCACAACGCCATATTGGTCGGCGGCAAATCCAACAACATCATCGACGCCACCGAGTTCTCAGGCGTTGCATGGCTGTTCGGAATGGACGGCAACGACACCCTCTATGGTGGCAGTGGCGACGACATCCTCGTCGGAGGCAACGGCGACGATACACTCCGTGGCAACGGCGGCAACGACAACCTCAGTGGCGGCCGCGGCAACGATGCTTACATCTTCGATCTCAGCTTCGATCAGGGCAAAGATACGCTCCTCGAATTGCCCCTCGAAGGCTACGCCGACACTCTAGTCGGAATCGGACTGAGCGGCCTTGTTGTGGACCTCCACACCGCCGCCCCACAAAACTTCCCCAATCTCGAACTGACTCTCTTGCTTCCATCCACGGTCGAGTTCTCTTTCTAAACATGCTGTATGCCTGACACCAACTCACTTCAAACACTGCAATCGAATCAATGCGCCGCGCAAAGCGGTTAAGCCGGCCTATGAAAGCCAAGCACAAATTTGTTTTCCCGGCAGTGCAATTCCCACCGCTCTTGGCAGCAGGCATCGCCTTGCTCCTCCCCAGCACTGCACTCTCACAAACCCAGGCGCTCGACTTCGGCGACGCCCCATCTCCCTACCCAACCACACTCAAAGACAACGGCGCTTACCACACAATCGCCGGCCCAAAACTCGGTTCCCTGGTCGATTCCGAAAGTGACGGTCAACCAACCACTGCAGCCGATGGCGACGACAAGAACCCAATCCGCGCCGCCGATGACGAAGACGGCGTCGCATTTCTCACCCCGCTTGTCCCCGGCCAAACCGCGCAAGTCCAAATCGTCTTCGGAGGAAAGTTCGATCGGGCGTTCCTCGATGCATGGATCGATTTCGGCATCGATGGCAGTTGGGCAGACGTAGGCGACCAGATTTTCGCAGGTCAAACAGTAACACTCGGCACCCAGACATTCACTTTCTCCGTTCCCTCAACCGCAAAACTGGGCACAACCTACGCAAGGTTCCGCATCAATTCCCGGGAAAAACTCGGGTTCCGTGGCCCCGCCCCAGACGGTGAAGTCGAGGATTACATGGTCACCATCAGTCGCCGGCTCTTGGACTTCGGCGATGCCCCCGCCCCATACCCGACAACCCTAAAAGACAACGGCGCGCGACATTCTCCGGGAGGGCCGCGCCTCGGCACCCAACTCGATACCGAAGAAGACGGTCAGCCGGATGCCAACGCTCTCGGCGACGATAATAGTCCTCCCGGCAACAAAGGCGACGAAGACGGCGTCGTCTTCCTGACTGCTCTCTCCCCGGGCAAAGAAGCCCAGGTCCAAATTACCACCTCGGGCGGTTTCGACCGCGCTCTGATCGACGCATGGATCGACTTCGACGCCAACGGTAGTTGGGCACAGTCAGGTGAACAGATATTCATCTCCAAGTCCGTCGCCCCCGGCGTGAACCTCCTCTCGTTCACAGTCCCGGAGAACGCCAAGATCGGCACCACGTTCGCCCGCTTCCGCATCAGCATAAATGGGAAACTTAATTTCACAGGTGAAGCCGATAACGGTGAGGTCGAAGATTACGCCGTCGCAATCTCTCAGCCGCTCTATGACTACGGCGATGCCCCTTACAAGTACCCAACCACTTTGGCTGACAACGGTGCAAGACACGCCATCACAAATAGTTTCTGCCTCGGAGCTGTCATTGATGCCGAACCCGACGGCCAGCCAGATGCCAACGCTCTGGGCGATGACAATAACCCTCCCGGCAACGCAGATGACGAAGACGGCGTCACATTCCTCACTTCCCTCGAGCCGGGAAAAACCGCATCGATCCGGGTCTATCTCACCGCCCCCGGTACTGCCGCTCCTGGTCGCGGTTACCTCGACGCATGGATCGATTTCAACCTCAATCAAAGCTGGACCGACGCCGGTGAGCAAATTTGCACCAACTATCTCATCTACGCAGGCAACAACGTCATAAACTTCACCGTTCCGTCCTCAGCCACGCCGGGCACAACCTACGCCAGATTCAGACTTAGCAAACAGGGCCTCACTTCACCCACCGGCTATTCGCCAGACGGTGAAGTCGAGGATTACATGGTCACCGTCACTCGCCCGCGTTACGACTTCGGCGACGCTCCGTCTCCGTACCCAACCACTCTCAAAGACAACGGCGCTCGGCATACACCCGCCGGCCCTCGACTCGGTCCCCAACTCGATGCCGAAGAAGATGGCCAGCCCGATCCCGAAGCACTCGGCGACGATAAAAACCCGCCCGACCTCCCAGATGATGAGGATGGTGTCGTATTTATGACCCCTCTCTACGCCGGCCAGCAGGCCCAGGTCCAAATAACCGCCTCGGGCAGTTTCGACCGTGCTCTGATCGATGCATGGATAGACTTCAACGCCAACGGCAGTTGGGCCGACGCAGGCGAGCAAATCTTCACCTCCCAGTCAGTCACAGCAGGTGTCAACCTCCTTGCGTTCACTGTGCCGGCAAGTGCCAAAGCAGGCCCAACCTTCGCCCGCTTCCGCATCAGCATGTACGGTAAACTCAGTTTCGTCGGCGAAGCCAGCAACGGCGAAGTCGAAGATTACAAGGTCAATATCGAGCAACCATTCGACTTCGGTGACGCCCCTGCTCCATATCCGACTTTGCTCAAAGACAACGGCGCACGCCATACTTACGTCCGCGATCATAACCTCGGCCAGCGAATAGACCTCGAACCCGATGGCCAACCGTCCGCCGCCGCCGACGGCGATGATATACATCCCACCCCTGACGCCGACGACGAAGACGGCGTTGTGTTTCCAAGCCCCGTTGTCGCCGGACGCACCGCAACCGTCCAGGTAACCGCATCGCGCGCCGGCCGTTTGTACGCATGGATCGATTTCAACCGAAATGGGTCATGGGCTGATCCCGGCGAAAAAATCTTCGCAGGCACCGCTCTCGTCGCAGGACCCAACACCCTGACCTTTAACGTCCCGCAAAACGCTGTCACCGGCAGAACCTACTCGCGTTGGCGATTCACCGTTCAGGGCTCTGACCTCGACTTCGTCGGCCTTGCCCCGGACGGCGAGGTCGAAGATCACCTTGTATCAATCATCACCGACCGTGAACGGTGTGACCTGGGTTGCATCGGGCGCGAGTTTTGGCTCGCGTTCCCCGGCAATTACGCGCCAGACCCGGCAAACCCGCCTCGACTCAGTCTCCATGTCCACGGGCTCCCGGGCACAACCGGCAAGGTAATCATCGATTCTCTTGGATTCAGCACAAACTTCACCATTCCCGCGAACCGCATGGCCGTTGTTCAACTCCCACGCCAGGTCGAGCTCGGCGATTCCAACGACGAGATAACCAAAAAAGGCGTTTACCTGATCGCATCCGACGATGTCGGTGTCACCGCGTTCAACCACGCCCGGTACACTACCGACAGCTACCAGGCACTCCATACCTCTGTTATAGGCACACGTTACGTCGTCATGGCCTACGGAAACGTTCTCACAGATGTTCCGCTTCTCAACGGCACACAGTTCGCCATCGCCGCTGCCGAACCCGACACAGTCGTGACCATCATCCCGTCGGTCACAACTGGCGTCCACCCGGCGCATGTCCCATATGAGCTGCTCATGCAGCCCGGCGAAACTTATCAGCTCCGCAACACAGACGAAGCCCCGGCCGATCTCACAGGCACCCTGATCAAATCCGACAAACCAATCGCTGTATTCGGAAGCCATCTCTGTACAAGTGTTTCGTCCAGCAACTTCTGGTATTGCGATCACCTTGTCGAACAACTCCTGCCGGTCAACACATGGGGCAACGACTTCTACACCGCGCCACTGGCAACGCGCTCGGGCGGCGATGTCTTCCGAGTTCTTGCCGCCTACAACGCCACGACCATCACCGTCAACGGAGTCGCCGTCGCAAATCTCAACCGCGGCCAATTCCACCAGATGTCACTGACCGCCGCTTCCAGAATCTCAGCTTCAAAACCCGTCCTCGTCGCCCAATTCGCCAACAGCTCCGATTACGATGGCGTTGTCAATGCCGACCCGTTCATGTCCCAGGTCCAAGCCGTTCGCCATTACACCACCGCTTACCTGTTCTCGACGCCAACAAATGATTTCCCCACCAATTATCTCCAGATAATCTCGCCGACTGCAGCCGCCGGCAGCGTCCGCCTCGACGGCGTCGTAATCGGCGCGCCCAGCTTCTCTGCAATACCCGGCACGACATACTCATTCGCCCGCGTGCCCGTAACTGCCGGGTCCCACATCGTCAGCGGCGATCAGCCTTTCGCCGCTTCCGTGTACGGCTGGGCAGAATATGATTCCTACGGTCATCCCGCCTGCTTCTACTTCGGCGATGTTGCCGGCCCGCAGATCGCACCTGCCACATCTGCATTCACCGATTCCGTCAACAATTACCCCAACACGCCCGGCCAAGCCCCTGTCCCAAGTATCACCGCCGGAGCTCAAATAACCGACAATTGCTCGCCTGAGGTTGGCAAACCAACACAGGACCCGCCCCCTGGCACTTTGCTCGGTCCTGGCGTTCACAAACTCACTATCGCCAGCACGGACCTCACAGGCAACGAGGGTGAAGCAACCGTACTGTTTACAGTCCTTGATCCGTCCCCGGTCGTAATCACCTGCCCCAAAGACATCGTTGTCAATTGTACCACCAACGGTGGCGCATTCGTCGAATTCACCGTGACAGCCCGGACGACCTACGACACAAACGTTGCGGTTGTCTCGACGCCTTCATCCGGCAGTTTCTTCCCAGCAGGTGCCACTACCGTCACCAATGTCGCTACAAGTCTCGCCGGCCAATCCAACACGTGTTACTTCACTGTTACCGTCGTTTGCGAGAAGCTTGTCAGGACCAAGCTCACTCCTTCCGGCATCGAATTAACATGGCCCGGCAAAGGCACATTGCTGCGCGCTTCAACCTTGGGCGGCGCATGGACACCGGTCGTCAGTAACGTCACGTCATACATCGTCGTTCCCGCCGGAAGGGAAAGCTACTTCCGCGTAAGATATTGACGCCACTCTGCTTCATGCCGACCATCAAATCTTGGTAAAACTTGCTTTTGCACGCAGAACAGCGTGCAAGTTCATTTCCCGACTTTGCCGGTGCTTGTTCCGAAACACGGGTTGCTTGTTCCTTTCAATTGTCTGACGGGGCACAAGAATTCGTGGATGTGAGAGCAGGATCAACGTTTCCCTTGAAGGTCGGGCACAATACCCTGAGAAAGCCTGCCTGCCGCCTTGGAACGGAACCTCGCCGACAGGACTGGTCCGGTTTGCCCCTGCGGAACCAAGTTGGGGCGTTTGGGCGCCCTATTATGGGGACAGACACGATGTCCGTTATACTGATCAGGAAGGTTCAACGTCCAACGCTGAACTCTCAACGTTGAATAGGGTGACCGAAAAGACGGATGGTTGGCAGGATATGGGGACAGACACGATGTTTGGGCGGTCGGCGGTGCAAATAGAGGGACAGGCACGATATTTCGCCCGAGCTGCCGGAGTTCCCACACGCCGGAACCCAGCCAAGCGCCGGTCTGGCGGTCCAGACCGGCTGCGGCACCCAGATATGGGGACAGACACGATGTCCGATGTGCCGATCGGGAACGTTCAACGTGGAACGTTCAACTCTCAACTTTTACCGGGGTGACCGAAAAGGCGCATGGTGGCCGGGATATGGGGACAGACACGAAATTCGGACGACCAGGCCTTTTGACCCGCCGCACCTCACCAAGCGCCGGTCGGACGGTCGAGGCCGGCTGCGGCACCCAGATATGGGGACAGACACGATGTCCGATATACCGATCAGGAACGTTCAACGTGAAACGTTCAACTCTCAATGTTCAACGGGGTGGCCGAAAGGGCGTATGGTTGGCGGGATGTGGGGACAGACACGATATTCAAGATATTTGGGCGCGCGGTTTTTTGCCCCGGACCAGCCCAAGCGCTTGCCAGCCAGTTGAGACCCACTGGGGCCCACCGCTCAGTGAAAAAGGGGACAGACACGGAGTTTCACTATGCGCGGGCGACCGGACTCCTGCGCCGGTGGACCTGACCAAGCGCCGGTCGTGTGGTCCCGGCCGGCCCTGGCCCCCAGATATGGGGACAGACACGCAATTTGGACGATTAACAGGGTGACCGGAAGGGCGCATGGTGGCCGGGATATGGGGACAGACACGGAATTTGGACGATCGGACTCTTGACCCGGTGGACCTGCCCAAGCGCGGGTCGGGCGGTCGAGGCCGGCTGCGGCACCCAGATATGGGGACAGACACGATGTCCGATGTGCCGATCAGGAACGTTCAACGTGGAACGTTCAACTCTCAACTTTTACCGGGGTGACCGAAAAGGCGCATGGTGGCCGGGATATGGGGACAGACACGGAATTTGGACGATCGGACTCTTGACCCGGTGGACCTGCCCAAGCGCGGGTCGGGCGGTCGAGGCCGGCTGCGGCCACCCGGATATGGGGACAGGCACGATGTCCGATATTCCGATCAGGAACGTTCAACGTGAAACGTTCAACTCTCAATGTTCAACGGGGTGGCCGAAAGGGCGTATGGTTGGCGGGATGTGGGGACAGACACGGAGTTCAGACACGGAGTTTGGACGATCGGACTCTTGACCCGGTGGACCTGACCAAGCGCCGGTCGGGCGGTCCAAGCCGGCTGCGGCCACCCGGATATGGGGACAGACACGATGTCCGATATACCGATCAGGAACGTTCAACGTGAAACGTTTAACGTGAAACGTTCAACGCTCAACTTGTAACGGGGTGAGCGAAAGGGCGCATGGTGGCCGGGATATGGGGACAGACACGAAATTTGGACGACCGGGCTCTTGACCCGGTGGACCTGCCCCAGCGCCGGCCGGACGGTCGAGGCCGGCTGCGGCACCCAGATATGGGGACAGACACGATGTCCGATGTGCCGATCAGGAACGTTCAACGTGGAACGTTCAACTCTCAACTTTTACCGGGGTGACCGAAAAGGCGCATGGTGGCCGGGATATGGGGACAGACACG